>Ga0172367_10001621_pt1 | contig 32152 bp, 23 predicted proteins | sample Lak10m_FD_114542 | JGI IMG/M metagenome (GOLD analysis project Ga0172367, IMG submission 114542) | Freshwater microbial communities from Kabuno Bay, South-Kivu, Congo - kab_022012_10m | ecosystem: Environmental > Aquatic > Freshwater > Lake | place: Democratic Republic of the Congo: South-Kivu...
GTTCCTGCCATACCAGGATCTGACCTTCCGGCCGGTGCCCGAACCCGATGCGGTGATCCCCACCGAACAGTTGGTCACGGTCACTCCCGCGATGATCGTCTACCTGGTGGACATGGCCCCTTCACTCACGGAAGGGGAAATGGATACGGTCAACGATCTGGCTAACCTGATGGAGGATCAGATGGGCTGGGAGGAGACAAAGGCTCTGATCCGTGAAGAGGAGGGATTTTCCACTGCCCGGGGATTGCAGATCATGGCCTTCAAAGAGTTCCCCTACTATATCGAGGTCTCGGTAGCCATTCCCGGTAGCAGCAATCTATCTCCGGACACAATCAGGAAAGAATTTCCCCGCAAGATGATCCTGCTGCACCTGGTTCCCGATATAGGATCCATTCATAGCCAATGGATCAAGCCCGGCCCTCCGGAGGATGATGATCTGCAGGAATATTTCTTTGTCACTGAGACAGATGCAGAACCTGGCACGATGATCCGGGAGGAACCCCCTCCGGCAGATGCCCCTCCCAGAACGTTGCTGGACGGCAGTGACCTCTTTCCGGATTATGTTCCCAAACGAACTCCCGACACGATGCTGGATTATATGCCCTCGTTACTGTCAGACCTGGCCACTATCGCTGAGCCCAATCTGTCTAACTTGTCCAACTTGATCAACTTGTACAACCAATACAAAGACTCAGCTTCCAGCCATCCCGGGGAATGGGTGGATGGAAACATTATCCTGGGAGCCAGGGAGAGAGAATACAGGCCCTCGGCGGATGAGCTTGTGCTGATGGAGATAGGGGAAAGGATCGGAGCAGTCGTTTCGGAAACCGATCCGGTGGAACTGAAACAGGTTCTGAAGCAGGTGCATCCGAAGCCGGGGAAGATTGAGTTTACGAGGTTTTTCTTTATCCATTATGATGTGATGGGATCGGGCCGTTTCTTTTACATCGACGGGATGGAGGAGGTCTCTTTTATTCTGTAATGACCATGCAATACCTGATCCGGAGAATCTTTTTTGTGGCAAACGTCCTGCTCCTGCTGGCCGGTATCGCATTCTGCCTCTATGCCCTGGTCCGCCTGATCCTGAATCCATCAGGATGGGTTATCTCCCTAATCCTGCTGGCTGTTGGTCTGATGTCAGAGTTCCTTTTTGCAAGGTTGTACATCATACGGAAAAGTAAATTTCCTCTTCCGGGAATTGATTATGAATAACCGTATGCTGACAGAAAAAAAGATAAGGGAAATTGTGGAATCGCAGATCCGGCAGGATAATGAGTTGGGAGAGCGGGCCGGGGGCAGCGGGCATCTGAGTTATGTCTCCTACCGGGTTGATGAGATCATCCCCCGGGATCTTCCGGACGGGCAAATAGAGGTTGCCTATACCTATACACTGATCACCGAAACCGAGTTCACCTGCTACCCTGATAACCCTCCATACGAAACCACCTGTTCCTCCATCATCAGGATTGATCCTGAAACCGGGACCCCATTGCCATAATCACCACGGCATCACCCCACCACGGCACCACGGCACCAAATCACCAAATCACCACCTCACCACTGCACCATACCACTATACCACCATATCACCACACCTCTATCTCTCTATCGGCTTCATCACGAACATATAGGTATAATCCTTCGCCGGAAGCAAGTAGGCCGGATAGGGTTCCGCTCCCCAGCTGTCGTCACCGCCCACCCCCATCTGCTTGTAGTCGATGTTCACATCGATGAAATCCCGGGCTTTCAGATCCCATGTGTGTTTCGTCCCTCGCCGGAAGCTTACCAAATCGTCAAATGTATAAGGCAGCGCTGAAAAACAGATCAGGGGGGTGCCCAGTATCCGCAGCCCTACCTTTTCTTTTCCGGTAAATTCAACCCACCTGACATCGGTGCGGTACCCGTTTTCCTGGGGACAGATATAGGGGGTATACAGATCAGCTACTGTGGAGGTGTAATGTCCGACAAACGCGCTGCTCTTCCGGTCCTGGTAATTCTCCCATGGACCACGGCCGAACCAGGATACCTGGTCGAGCTGTAATGGAAGCCGCAGGTTCATCCCAAAGCGCGGAATCTCAGGCAGCTCCTTTTCACCGATTTTCAAGGAGGCAGTGATCACGACCTCTCCAGTGGAACGGATCTCGTAAAGGATGGTCTCTGTTGAGGATACCGGTGGGAGGGAGTACACGACCGTGATCTCCGCCAGGTCGGGATTGACATAGCGGGCAGTAATCTTCTCCAAAACCCGGTCGGTGCTTGCGTCAAACCATTCTCCGCATCGTTCAGAAAGCCTGTTCCCCACATCATTGTCGGTGGGCGCTCTGCGGAAATTGGGCGACGGACCCTGGTTGATCAACGGGATATTCTGGTATTCAAATGATTGCATCATTCCCGACTGCTGGTCAAAGCTCAGGCTGAAATTCTCTCCGCTGATGATGATCTCCGATGCAGTTTTTTCCAGTTTCAGGGGCTTCAGCCCTGAAGGATAATCAGCGGGGGCAAGGGAAAAAGCGGCCATCGGAAATTGTTCCGAAGCCAGTATAAAGCCTTTGGGAAGTAATCCCATGGGTTTGGTAGTCTTGAGGGAGAGGGTCATCAGGTACTCCACATCCGGTTTCCTGATCAATGGATCGGATGGAATGACCAGGTTTTTTTCCTCACCGGGATGAAGCGTGAAAGGAAGAAAGGAACCTCCGAGCACCCGTTCCCCGTTGCCCTGGATCTCCCATTCCACCATGGTGTTTTCGAGATCAAAAAAGGCGTAATGATTGATGATCTTCACCGACGAGGCGGCCGGATCATCCTGACGGAATTTGACGTACTGATAGACTTTCTTTACTTCCCAATAGCCGGGATGCAATTCCCTGTCGGGAAAGACGATGCCGTTATCCAGAAAATTCTGGTCGGAAGGGACGTCGGGAGGGCCATAATCCCCTCCATAGGTATAGGGGAGGCCGGGGAGAGGCAGATCACCGGCAGACTGGCCCGGTTTCAGCAGCGACTGATCCACCCAATCCCAGATGCACCCTCCCTGAAGTTGGGGGTAGGTTTCAATTACGTCCCAGTAATCCTGCAGATTACCGGTGCTGTTTCCCATGGCATGGGCATACTCGCACATGATCAGCGGGCGGAGTTGTTTGGTGTAGCCATACCGTTTCAGGTAACCGATCCCGGGATACATCGGGCAGAAAATATCCGTGTTGTAGGACTGCTGTGCCCGCTCATACCATACGGGCCTGGAAGGATCACGGTGTTTGATCCATTCGTAGGTGGCAACGAAGTTGGATCCGTTCCCGGCTTCGTTACCCAGCGACCAAATGACCACGCACGGATGGTTCTTATCCCTCTCCACCATTCGTTCCGTACGGTTCAGATGAGCTTCAAGCCAGTCGGGATTGTTCCCCAACGTCCGGTCCGGGTCATACCCCATGCCGTGGGATTCAATATTGGCTTCGTCGATCACATAGAGGCCATATTCATCACACAACTCATACCAATAGGGATCATCAGGATAATGGCAGGTGCGCACCGCATTGATATTGGCCTCCTTCATCAGACGGATATCCTGTAGCATGCGCTCCCGGGTCATCACATGACCGGTTACGGGATCCGTCTCGTGACGGTTCACTCCCTTCAACAGCACAGGGGTTCCGTTTACCAGGAATTGTCCATTTTTCACCTCGGAGGTGCGAAAGCCCATCTGGCATCCCGTCGACATTACAGGCTGCCCCGCTTCATTTTTCAGGGTGAGCACCACGTGATAGAGGTTGGGCAGCTCGGCACTCCATTTCCTGGGGTTGACCACCTTTTCTGACACGGTATATTCGCTCTCTCCGTTGGCCGCCACCTCCACCGGGACCGACTTCCTGAACAAAGGCTCTTTCGAATCCTTCGTCTCATACAGGGCAACATCCAATTTCCAGCATCTCGAAGCGTCGAGGAGATCACGCCCTGGCGTGACGTCATCCGGCATCGGGTTTCCGGCATCGGGCATCCGGCATCCGGCATCAGAAGAAGATAAATTCTGAATGTCGGTCACCACCTTGAACATCCCATCCACATAATCATCCGTTAACTCCCCGGTCACAAAGAAATCCCGGATCCTGACATCGGGGGTTGAATAGATGAAGACATCCCGGTTGATGCCACTCATCCGCCACATATCCTGGCATTCAAGGTAAGAGCCGTCACTCCACCTGAACACCTCCACAGCGAGGGTGTTTTTACCAGGCCTGACCAATCCCGTGATATTGAACTCCACTGGGGTCTTTCCATCCTTCCCCATGCCAACCTCTTCTCCGTTCACATAGGCATAGAAAAAGGATTTTACGGCATTGAACCGCAGGTAAATCTGACGTTCCGACCAGGATGCAGGCACTTCGAAATCCCTCCGGAGCATGAACACCGGGTTGCTGTCTGCCGGCACATGAGGAGGATCTGGTTCCATAAGGTGTTCGAACTCGTAGCCAATATTCACATAAATCGGGTAGCTGTATCCGTGAACTTCAAAAGTGGAAGGGATCAGGATGTCATCCCAGGAAGTGACATCATAGCTTTCTGTGTAAAAGTCCTGGATCCGGTGAGCCGGATTAGCGACCATCCTGATTTTCCAAGTGCCGTTCAGCAGGATCGACCATGGAGTGGCGCTCCATTCATTTTTCAAGGCGGAGGCTTCATCCGGGTAGGGGAGGAAGGAGGCATGCGGAGGCTGGTTGCTGATGCCCGTCAGCTTCGGATTCTCCCAGTCCACTTGCCCCTGCGCTGCTATATGGCTGAGGATCATGAAAATCAGAAGCAATCTGACTATCCCGGAAAAAGTAAAATGCTGAAAATGTGAGTAAATCTGGTTCATCGAGTTGCCTTTATATTTTATAAATTTTTCAGAATTTAATATTCACTTGTCTGCCTGTCCGCCTGTCCGCCTGTCCGCTGGTTACCGCTTGTCCGCTTGTCCGCTTGTCCGCCTGTCCGCCTGTCCGCTGGTTACCGCTTGTCCGCGTGTTGAAACATGCTGGCAAATTTTCCCACCAGGAGAGCAATGACGATGGCGATGTATAATTGTCCGGACACAGAAACAAAAACCGCCAGGGCACGTGCCGGAGAGCTGATCGGGATAATATCGCCGTAACCGACTGTTGCCATCGTGATAAAGGTATAATAAATGTATGTATGAAAATCCATCTTCTCTGAGAGATAGGCATTCTCATGAAACGAGTAATAGGAATCGGGGAAGATCCAGCTGATGAGGATAATAAAGAACGTGAATACAAGTCCGAGGAGCAGATATCCGTTGACCGATCCCAGGATCACCAGGGGTGATACCGTCTTGGCACTGGCGAACTGTCGAACCAGTTTAACGACGATATAGATAAAAAAGATCATATTCGTCAATCCTGCGACCATCTCTAGCGGATCATTCCCTAAAATTTTGGCTGTCCATTGCAGGAGAGTCAGGAGTACGGCGATGGGCACCAGCACCCTCGAACGGTTGGCAAGGGCATAGATGGAACAGTAAAAAGTGGCCGTGATCAGGATTTTATTCAGTGTGTCCTGGGTATTCATAGGGAAAAATGATACCAACACAATGAGCAAGAACAACAGGCCAAGCAGCAGGGAGTTTGCCGTGACAAGGTTTGATTGGCTTTTCTCATGGAAAATTTTCAATAGGTTCATCATGGCTTTTGATTTTAATTTGATCCAGCAACTCCCGGGCGTTCCTCACACGCTGGGAGTCCACCTGAATGTAAGTATATTCCAACAGGTTGGAATGGCCCATGGAGAGTCCCTCCCGGATGAATTTCATTCCGCTTCTTACGGTTTGTGTCAGGTACATATGGTACTCTTCAGCTCCGGTTTCCCGGATGATGGGGATCAGGGTGTCTTCTTTTACACCCCGGCCGGGCATGATGATGATCCTTCCTTTGCTTTGGGCGATCAGCCTGTGGATCAGAGAGGCTCCCTTCAGGGCATTCTCAGCCTGGCCTGAAGTAAGCACCCGGTCTATCCCCAGTTCAATCAGGTTGTTCGTCGCTTCAAACGGATCGCGGGTCATGTCAAAGGCCCTGTGACAGGTGATCCCCATGGGGCGGGCAAGTTTCACCAGTTGTTCCATCCGGTGGAGATCCATTCGCCCATCCGGCGTAAGAATCCCGAAGACCACACCATCGGCCCCCAGCTCTTTCGCTGTGAGAATGTCGTTTTGCATGATCAAGAACTCATCATCGGAGTATAGGAAATCGGACCCTCTTGGCCTGATCATGACAAACATCGGGATGGTGAGGTGCTTTCGTGCAGACCGGATCGCTCCTGCACTGGGGGTGCACCCCCCGTCGGCCATGTTCTCGCAGAGTTCCACCCTGTCGGCGCCACCTTTTTGTGCCTCAAGAGCAGAAAGCGCCGAATTCACACATGCTTCAAGAATCATATCATGATCTATTCGTGATTATCGTTTCAACCATCTCGTCCTGGTAACGGATGCCAGGTGCCGGATTATTCCTCCTTCTTCATTCCTCCTTCCTCATTGGTCCTTCTTCCGCTTGTTTCCGCCTGTATCACCACCATTGATTGCAATTTCTGCAAATATCAACCGATTTTCGTTCATTCAGGATTTTCTTTCGGAATTTCCGGTAGTTGTCCCCTCTCCAGATCCCCTGAAACGATTGGGTGTTGAGGTCACCTATCCGGTGATCAGCATCCTTGTCATAACAGCAGGGAACCACGCTACCATCCCACGTGATCACGCACCCGCTCCACATCCGGAAACACCGGTTCGGTAACGGTTTTTTCAACTCATACCCCTGTCCGTCTGTCCGCCTGTCCGCTTGTCCGCTTGTTTCCGCCTGTCCGCTTGTCCGCTTGTCCGCTTGTCCGCTTGTTTTCGCCTGTCCGCTTGTCCGCCTGTACCTCGACCATCTTCCCTCCCCCGGGATCAATGGATTCTCTCCGCTGAGGTCATAGAACTGTGCTGTTTTCAATACCGTCCGATCAGCCCCCAACGAATTTCCTAATTTTTTGATCTCTTCGATCTGGTGCTCATTTGACTTCAGAACCAGAAACTGTATTTCCAGGATAGGATTTTGCGCTTTCATCTCCATCCGTATCCGGGAAAATTCCCTGATACCATTGACAACCGTTTCGAACGATCCGCCGATACGGTATTGCTCGTAAGCTTTCTGATCGGTTCCATCCAGGGATATGATCAGCTTGTTTAGGCCCGATTCAATGGTCATCCGGATGTTCTCCTCCGTCAGGTAATGGCCGTTGGTGGAGCTCATGACATGGATATGGCTGGAACGGGCATAGGAGATGAACCGGAACAGATCCTTATGCAGGTATGGTTCCCCCTGGAAATAGAGTGTAAGGAAAGCTGCCTGGGGTGATACCTGTTCAATGTATCTTTCGAAATCCTTCAGTGTCAGGCTTCCTGTTTCCCGTGTCAGGCCATGTTGTCCTGTGGGGCATTCGGGACACTTCAGGTTACAATGGTTGGTTGGTTCGATCGAGACAAAAGCCGGGGATCCCCAATGAATGGGCTTATGGAATAGAACAGACAGAACATAACTTGAAGTCAGTTTGATCAGATTGATCAACCGTATGAAGGTGATGACGGAGTACACTTCTGCTCTTCAGATCAAGATGATTCTAATTCCTTCTTCTCTGCAGTTACGATTCGTTTCTTTCTCTTTTTGCGTTTGAACAGGGGTCTGATGATGGAATAGGCCTGGTTGACAACCAGGTTGGTGGTGACGATCTCTTCGGCAATCGTGTTGATGATGTTGCGGAAGGTTAATGCATCGACAAGGCTGCGGTACTTCAGTTTTATCTCATCTTCCGTTTCGAGGATCTCACGCTGCAGCCTAAGCTTTTCTTCTTGGAGCTCTTTCAGGGTGGTTAACGGAGCAGCCACTTTCCGAGGATTGATTTTACTCTTCATCGGATCCCTCCTCATGCGTTACGTTGGTTAATCTGGTGATCAGCGGATTGATAAAGAGTTGTTCCCGGAAGATGTAGACGATCACGGCAGCAACGAGATAAAACGCCACAACGATCAGGGCGCCGACATACATGGGCCCAACCACTTCGCCCCACCAGTAAACGAAGGCCAGTGCAAGGAAAAACAGGAAAAAGAAAGCCAATAACATCACCACGAGCATCATCATGATGCCTGAGAGAAGCTGGGCAATCCCTTCAACAGCCATCAGCTTGTATAACTCGAGCTTCAATCTGACATATCCTTTGACATTGTCCGACAGAGACGAGAAATCTTCCGAAAATTTTCGTGCCTGTGTGATCATGATGTTGGAGTTTTTCGCGTTGTTTTCGCCTTCTTGTTCGCTGTTTCTTCCTCCGCATCTCCGGGGAAGACCGATCTTAGTTTTTCCAGCTCATCAGTCAGCTCCTGTTTGACATTTTCAGATACTTCGCTGAGTTTTCTGACCAGCTTTTTCCTGGTTTTGGATCCCTTTTCAGGGGCCAGTAGCAAGCCAATGGCAACACCGGCAGCTAACCCCAGGATACCGGCAAAGAGGATGCCGGATGTTCTGCTTTTAGCCATAGGATAAAATTTTACCAAATATACGTAATTTTTAGGGCTGGGTTTTAATCAAAGACCGTTTACTTGCGATTTTGTCGTCAAGGCAAAGGCAAACCTGATACAAGCCTGCTGGGAACCTGCGCTACATATGGCCGGTCAGGCTTCTGACGGCCTTGAATTGGCTTAAAAATTCCTTCAGCACAATACGGATGAAGGTGTAGGAGGGAACCGCAATGATCATGGCAGGAATGCCTCCCAGGGTCCCTGCCGAGATGATAACAAGAAAGATCTCAATGGGATGGGCCTTCACACTTTTTCCGTAGATCATCGGCTCGAGCACGATGACGTCAATTAGGATGATGGTAATATAAACCAGGATGATCCTCAGGGCCATAGGACCCATCATGGTGTACGCGCCATCACTTACCACTCCGGTCACCCCCAGGATCACCCCCATGATCGTGGCCATGACAGGCCCCAGGTAGGGAATGATATGCACGATTCCTCCGAATAGCCCGATCACCAGGGCCCCCTTGACCCCAAGGATCAACAGTCCAATGGTGTAAAGGACCACCATCACCATCATGTTCAGCAACAGTCCGATATAATAGCGCGAAAGCAGCCGCTTGCTTTTTTCCAGCACCGTGAGGGTTTGCTCTTCATAAGCTGGATTTACAATAGTCAGCACAATCCTCCGGATCATGGTTTTATCAAAAAGAAAGAAGAAGGAGATGAAAATGACCGAGAAGGTGTCAAAGAAAAATTTCCCGGTAAATGAGAAAATATCCCTCACTACTGTGGAGAAGAAACTGAAGTTGATGATCTTGAACAGCTTTTCCTCTATGAACGTGGAAATGGACATCTGGTGGGGCATCACACCGAAATCAGCCAGCATGTTCTGCAGATCCTGTAACTCTTTACTGTAGAAAGCGGTGAACTGATCCATGTTGATCCCTGAGATCAGCTTGGCTTCCTGGATGATCAGGGGGATGAAAAAACTGCACAGGGAAAAGAAAACGATAACGATCAGCAAAAGAGTGATGATGGTGCTGAGCAGATGGGGGAAGTTGCGTTTTCCAAGCTTTATCCTGTCAAGCAGTGCCGTGAGGGGAGACCCGATGATAAATACGATCAGCGAAATGAGTATCACGGTTACGATATTGGAAAAATACCAGACCAGAAATCCACCCAGAGCAACGAACAGGATGAGAAAAAACAGTTTGTTCTTTTGATATAATTCTTTCATATATGAGGAGTTAGGGATTCGCGATCAGGGATTAGGGAAGAGAATATCCTTCAACGTACAAATATCCGACATCCAACATCCGCAATCCTATAGCTTATAGCCTATAACCTACAGCCTATAAAAATAGTAAAAAACCAGGGGTAAGTTGTCAGAGTTTGTCTGTCAGCGACCGAACAAGCTTGAACTGGCTCAGGAACTCCTGTGCGATGATCCTCAGAAGGGTATAGGTGGGAACGGCTATGATCATCCCGATGATGCCTCCGACACTTCCGGCTGCGATGATCACGATAAAGATCTCAATGGGGTGAGCCCTGACGCTTTTCCCATAGATCAGTGGCTGATACACTACATTATCGATTATGATGACGATCAGGAAAACAAGGATGATCAGCAGCGCGGTATGTCCGATCATCCCGAATTCCCCCATGCTGGCCATGCTGGTCACACCAAGTACGACTCCCATCCCCGTCCCGATGAGTGGGCCAAGGTAGGGAATGATGTTGATGATCCCGGCAAAGAAGGCGATCACGAGGGCCCCTTCGATGCCGAGGATGCTGAGCCCGATGGAGTAGGAGATGATCATGGCAAACACGTCGAGGATCAATCCGATAAAATACCGTGAGAGCAACGTTTTGCTTTTTTCCATCACATGGATCGTCTGATCCCGGTATTTGTCGGGGACAATCGTCAGGATGATCCGTTTGACCATTTCAGGGTCCATGAGGAAAAAGAATGAGATGAATAGGATGGAGAAGAGCCCAAAGAAGAAGGAACCGGTGAAGCTTAGAAAATCTCCAAGCACCATGGAAAACATGTTCAGACTGAGGAATTTCATGGCGATCTGCTGGATCACGCCAAGCAGCGTGACCCGCTCATTGATCACGCCTAACTGGATCAGCCACGACTCCAGCCAGGCAATGTCCTTGTGGTAGTGAAAGGTGAACTGGCTCAGATCGATCTGCGAGATCATATTGGCTTCCGTGATCACCAGCGGAATGAAAAAGCTGAAGAACCCGATGAAAATCGCCAGCAGCATGAGCATGGTCAGCAGAACACTCACAACATGAGGCAGGTTGAACTTCCAGATCCTGATCCTGTTCAGCAACCTGACTACCGGTGCCCCGATGATGGAGACCACGATCGCGATCAGGAAATAGCTTACAATGCTGGAGAAATACCAGAGCAGAAAACCGATGGCCGCTACAAAGAGGATCAGGAAAAACAGTTTATTCTTTTCGTATAGTTCTTTCATGATGAAGGGATTAGGGGTCAGGGGTCGGTGACAACGTTGAGAAAATTTTTTGTTAAAGGTACAAAAAGAGTGACTTGCGAAATACTTCTTCCAAAGGGCACTCAGAAATCCTGAGAATGTACGTTTTCCCCCGCGACCTTATCCCGTGGTTAAAACGGGAAAATCACGCTGACCTTGTACGCAAAATTATCCCCAACATTGTCAAATGAATAGGGCCCCCATCGGTAGAAGGCTCCGATACCGATCGTGTAAACTTTTAGGTTAACCAGGTTGTTTATCAGCAGACCGGTTTCATAATAGCCCAGGTTCATTTGGCGCAACTGATCAGTTGAGTAAGCATACCGCTCCGGATGATCCAGCCAGCCAAAGCCGATATTCTGCGAGATGGCCGGTTCGGGATGAAACCATTTCTTTCCTTTGAACAAAAGGTATTTGAAATCATGGTAGAGGTAGAGGGAGAGGTAGGCATTCGAGAGAAATTCATTCGAACGCATCGTGGCAAAGGTGTTCGGGGCCCAGAGGGTGATAAGGCGGTAGGTGCCGTTCCCATTGTAAAGATTGGTTGCCGGAATCGGCTGGTCAACGTATCCTGCATCGAACTGAAAGGAGAAATCCCCGAGGTATTTCAGCTTGAATGTCTTCCGGATCTTCAGGTCCACCCGGTTGTAGTCGTACTCTCCCCCAAGGAATCCCTTGATCCCGCGGGTGTAATTGAGCCATACGATGGGATAGTGCGTTCCGAGCGACATCTTGGTCTCCACGGTTTGCAGGAATTTCTCCTTGTAGGCCCATTTGAACCCAACGGAGAGGTCGGTGAAAACGAACTCGTTGTCAAGGATGGTCGCATTTCCTTCATAGGTGGCCAGGTCATAGGTGGTGCTCTTTTTGAACTGGCGCGACAGGGTTACATCCCAAAGCAGGTATTTCAGCGTCCTGAACGTGATCCTGGCACTGAACGATTGCGTTCGGTCCAGCTTCGTAATGAGCAGGGAACTCCAGTTGCCCGAAAGGGTGGATTGGTTGTCGTCGAAGAACCGGACCCCTCCTGATTCGAGCAGGTCATAAAAGTAGGCCGCATGAATGTTTACATCGTTCCGGCGGTTAATGAGGAAGTTGACATCAGCGCCATATTTGCTGGTTGAGATGGCAAAAGAGTACTGGTAAAATCCACCCACTTTGAACCACCTCGAAACCCGGTCGTTGGTATGGATCCCCAAGCCGAGGATCAGTCCCTCATACCGGTTATACCCAAGGATCCGGTTCAGATCAAAATCGATCGGGCCCCAGGGAATCCTTCCCGACATGAACGTCTGGAAGGTCTTGGCCAGCTTGTCGAAGTTCTCCGCTTTCCCGATGCTGTCGAGCACTTCGTAGGTTTTCCGGTCACGGGCACTCAGTGTGTCAATCCGGAACTGGTCCCAGTAGGCTTCACTGCGTTTGGTGGCATCCTTGTCCACCTCAATGTCAAGGTGGTTGAACTCGTTCCGCACCAGGTCAGGGTTCAGCACGATGTCGCGGATGTAGCTTCGTCCGCTTCCGATGGCCTTGTACTTGCCAATCTGCAGGTTGTTGAAGATGACATCCGTGTTCAACTGCACCGGGAACCAGTTCTTCCCGTCAACCAGTTCATACATTTGCTGGATTTTGATCCGCAGCCCCCCCTGGTTCGCCGGTTCGGCAATTACATTCTGGATCCCCCATTTGTGGGTGCTGATCGAGATCGTCCCCTTCATTCCGTCGAAATTGGTCCCTTTCCTTGGTCTGAAGGAGATGATGAATACAGTGTCGCGTCCGCTGTAGGTGGTGTCTTCAATCTTGAAAAAATACTTGTTCAGGGTTCCGCTGCTGATGGGATTTACATAGCTGCTCTGAAAGATGGTGATAAAGGGTTTGTAGAACGAAAAAGACTGGATCTGCGTGGAGAGAAAGACAAAAATGGGATCCTTGAACCCCGACATCTTTGTGGCCACCACGTTGTTGTAACTTTTATCGGGATAGAGGAACTTTCGTTTGGTCACATTTTCCATCAGGAAAAGGTACTGCTGGCTGATCAGCTGCTCGATCAGCCGTGTGGCAGAATCCAGGGCCACACTGTCATTTTGGATGGAATCCATCCTGGCCGTCATTTCGATATCAATTCCCGACAACCTGGATTTCAAGGCAGTATCAGAAGCCTGGATGCCGATGCTTGTATCGGCATCGATCGTAAAGACCGTCTTCTCATACATCGTGTAGGAAAAGGATTGCTGTTTCTCGGGATCATTCAACTCCCTGTTGTCAACGGCATTGGAGATGATCCGGTGGGCCGGATTGATCCCCGGCAGGATTTCGACTTCCTGAAGGTCAATTTCTTTCCTGTCAAGGTAAATGGCTAGGTTCTGGGTCCTGGAGCCCACCTGGTAATTCTGGGATTCGTAGCCGACGTAGGAAATCTTCAGGGTGGTCACAGGTTCATGATAGCGGAACCTGAATTTCCCGTCGATGTCTGTTGTCCCCCCGTAATTGCTTTGGTTGATGATGATATTGACGAAGGCGAGGGGCTCTTTGGTCTTTGCATCGAAAATACGGCCAGAAACCAGATAGTTTTCCTGAGAAAAAAGTATAGTGAATGGAAAAGCGGTCAGAAGGAAAACCAGGACGAATCGGATATGCATTGGCAAGTGTTTGTCAAATTTACAAAAGGTAAAGGAAATAAAAAGTCTGAGTAACTTCGTAAATGAAATTTGCATGCTATGAGACGACATTTCCATGTTTTGTTACAAAAAAGTTTCACCGGATGGCTTTGCTGCCTTCTCCTTGTCCTTGAAGCCAATACATCTCTGTTAGCACAAACCGACCATTACTGGGCTCAGCAATATGGTGCGCAGGCTTCCCTGATGGGTGGCGCCATGATCGGAGGAGTGAGGGACAACAGTGCCGTTTATTACAATCCCGGGGCCTTCCCTTTCATCCACTATCCCAGTCTTTCAGTCAATGCAAACCTTTACAAGATCGATAAAATATTTATAAACGATGGAGCAGGAAACGGGGTTAACCTGAATTCAGCCCAGATCAGTATTTTCCCTCAAATTGTATCCGGAATGGCGAGCCTGAAAAAACTTCCCCGGTTTCAATTTGCCTACTGTCTTTTGACAAGGGATTATGATAACATGCTGATGAATGCCAGGTTCACCAACCGGGATTTTGACCTCTATCCTCAGGGAGTGGATGCCTTTATCGGGGTGTTCGATTACGATAATCAGCTGAATGAACAATGGTTCGGGGTTGGGATAGGATACCGTATCAACGATAAACTTGGAGTTGGGTTATCCGTGTTTGGGGTCTACCGGAGCCAGACCAATAAACTCAGCTATATTTTCAGGCAGATATCCCATGCCGATTCAGCTTACACCATCATGACCATGAGCATTTCCGAAGGGATCAAATACAAAGTGGTTGAAGGATTGTTCAAACTGGGACTAGCTTATGAGAGCGGACCATGGAAACTGGGGTTCACGGTCACAACCCCCGACTTTCGTGTTTACGGAAGAGGGGATATTGAACGGGAAGTTTCCACTTACGCCGTCTCGGGAAGTGCCCAGGATACCAGTCATGGGTTTATCATCACGGATAAAGTGAACTACACGAAAGCTCACTACCATCATCCATGGGCATTGGGGGCCGGCGTGGAACTGACATTGTCAAAAACGCGACTGGCTTTTTCCGCGGAGTACTTCTTCAGGATCAACTCCTACAACCTCATGAATCCAGCCTCCGATCCCTTTATCTATCCTCCTGACCTTCCCGACAGCGGAACTATGCAACAGGTTGTGCAGTCATTCCTTGAGGTCAGGGATGAGGCCGGACAGGTGCTGAATTTCGGAATAGGGCTGGAGCAACAGCTCTGGGAAAAGATCACCCTGCTCGCAGGATTCCACACTGATTTCAGCAGTTATAAGGAGCCTCAGGGGGGTGATCCCTTTTTGCACAGCAGCGGGTCATGGAACCTTTACCACATCTCGGCAGGCCTCTCTTATAAGATGAAGACGCAGATCATCACTGCCGGCGTCAACTATGCATTTTGCCCTGAAGTGAATATTGACCCGCTCGCAACGGTCAATCCCTATGCAGGAAATAGTTTCCAGGCCAAGGTTTTTCCCCAGACTTTTGCGTTCATTCTTGGATACACTTATCTTTTCCCGAGGGAATAAGTACCTTTGCAGAAAAAGGAGACCATGTCCTCCACATTTCCGGTCATTGCCAAAACTCTCTCAGGCCTTGAAGAGGTGCTCGCTGCGGAATTGCGGGAAATGGGGATCGAGGCTGAGTTGTTGCACCGGGCAGTCCGTTTTACGGCAACCACAGAGATTCTTTACAGGGTGAATTACCGTTCGCGGTTGGCTCTGCGGTTTCTGAAATTCATCACCTCCTTTGAGATCCTCAATCAACAGGATCTTTACAATCGGATCAAAGCCATTCCCTGGGAAGAACATATCACGGAAAAACAAACGTTTGCCATTGATGCGGTCATCAGCCAGTCGGTGTTCACCAATACCTTGTTTGTGGCCCAGAAAACCAAAGATGCGATCGCCGACCGTTTCAGACTGCTCTATGGGATCCGGCCATCAGTCGACCTGGAGCATCCCGACCTCCGGATAAACGTCCACCTCCAGAAAGAGCAATGCACGGTCTCCCTGGATAGTTCTGGCCAGTCGTTGCACAAAAGGGGTTACCGGAAGCGCACCTGGGAAGCGCCTCTCAGCGAGGTGCTTGGAGCTGGTTTAATAAGGTTGGCAGAGTGGGATCAGCAAACACCGCTGTACGATCCGATGTGTGGTTCAGGGACGATCCCCATGGAGGCTGCGATGTTGGCCTCGGAAACACCGGCAGGTTTCTTCCGGCAGGAGTTCGGGTTCATGAAATGGAGGGATTATGATCCGGTACTCTGGAACCGGATCAGGGAAGAAGCCAATGCACAGATCCATCAGGTGACAGTGCCTATACATGGATCCGACAGTGCCCGTCAGGCTATCCATGCAGCCAAGATCAATATCCGGAAAACCCATCTCGGATCAGCGATCCGGCTGACCGTCTCAAATTTCCACACCACCAAGCCTCCGTTCGATTCGGGGATGATGCTGACAAACCCTCCCTACGACGAACGTATCCGGCTGGATGATAGCATCGCCTTTTACCGCAGCCTGGGCGAGACCCTGAAACACCTCTACACAGGCTGGACAGCATGGGTGATCTCTTCCGACCTGAAGGCATTGAAGTTTGTTGGCATGAAACCTGCCCGGAAAATTCCCCTTTTCAACGGCCCCCTTGAGTGCCGCCTGGCAGGCTTCAGGGTATATGGAAGTGGTGAGGGTGGTGAGACGTAAGACGTGAGACGTATTTCCATATTCCTGCATTACTGTATTTCACTTGTCCGCCTGTCCGCTTGTCCGCCTGTCCGCCTGTCCGCCTGTCCGCTCGTCCGCTTGTTTCCGCTTTTTTTTTATCTTTACGTCAAAATAAAAACGACGCATGAAACGAATTGAAAACATAGGTGTTTTTACCTCTGGTGGCGATGCTCCGGGAATGAATGCCGCCATACGGGCAGTTGTGCGGACCGGGATCTGGGAAGGGTTTGAAATGTTCGGGATCTACCGGGGATACCAGGGAATGATCGATGGGCACATTGAGCCCCTTTACAGCCATTCGGTCTCCAACATCATCCAACGGGGTGGCACCATACTGAAAACCGCACGCAGCCAGCAGTTTATGACACAGGAGGGAAGGGCGCTTGCCTATGAACAGTTGGTGAAGTTCAACATCAATGCACTGATTGCCATTGGCGGGAACGGGACATTTACCGGTGCAACGGAGTTAACCAAAGAATACGACATCCCGGTTGTCGGGCTTCCCGGAACCATCGACAATGATCTTTACGGAACCGACTATACCATCGGATTTGACACAGCAATCAACACGGCCATTGCTGCCGCCGACAAGATCCGTGATACCGCCACGTCGCACGACCGGCTCTTCTTTATCCAGGTGATGGGACGCGATTCGGGCTATATTGCCCTTTGGAGCGGCGTTGCCTGCGGAGCTGAATTTATTCTTGTCCCGGAAACAAAAACCTATATCGATAACCTCACCCGGCTGGTAAAACACGACATCCGCAAGAACAAAACATCAGGGATCGTGATCGTTGCCGAAGGGGATGATGCCGGTAACGCAGAGACCATCGCGGCCCAGGTGAAGGAACGCCTTCCTGAACTGGAGACCAGGGTGACCATCCTGGGGCATGTGCAGCGTGGCGGATCCCCCACAGCCTCGGACCGTATGCTGGCAAGCATCCTGGGATATGCCTCCGTAAAAGCGCTCAAAGACGGACAAAAAGGGGTGATGGTGGGAATGATCAACAAACAGGTTGTATTCACGCCGTTTGAAGAGGCCGTCAAGAACCGCAAAGGGATCATTCTCGACCTGCTGGAAATGTCACGGGTGCTGGCACTGTAAGAGTTGGTGAGGTGGTGCCGTGGTGAGGTGGTGGTATGGTGATATGGTGGAAGTAGAGGAAGTGGTGAGAGTGGGGAGGTGGTGAATTTGTTACGGAAAAAAACAGTAAATGTTGGATCCGAAGACCTTTTATGCAGAAGTAATCCTGCCGCTGCCGGTCAGCGGTTCGTTCACCTATCGCATCCCCGGTGAACTGCAAGATGCTGTAAGCCCTGGATCCAGGGTTGTCGTCCAGTTCGGGGCCAGAAAGATCTATACCGCACTGGTGAGGAGGATCCATCAGATGAAACCCGGGGAACACCTGCCAAAATCCATTCTTTCAGTCCTTGACAACGAAACGGTGGTCACAGAGACTCAATTTGCCTTCTGGGACTGGATCGCTGCCTACTACATGTGCTACCAGGGAGAGGTGATGAATGCCGCCCTCCCTTCCGCAATGAAACTGGCTAGCGAATCGAAAGTGGTTCTCAATCCGCTCTATTCGGGTGAACTGGAAGAGTTGAACGACAAAGAGATGCTCCTGCTGGAGGCCCTCGGACACAGGAAGGTGATAAGCCTCACGGATATCTCACGGATCCTGGACCAGAAAAAAGTGATCCCGGTGATCCGAACCATGATCGACAAAGGGATCGTGCTGCTGGAAGAGGAACTTCACGACAGGTACAAGCCGAAGAAAGAAAAAATTGTTTCCCTGTCGGAAACCTATGTCAACGATGAACAGGCCCTGAAAGAGATGTTTGATCAGCTTTCCGGAAAAGCCCCCAAACAGCTCGAAGTATTGATGACATTCATGCACCTTACCCGTTTTGAACCCGGGGTTTCCGTTTCTGTTTCTCGCAATCACCTGATGGATAAGATCCAGGGAGGGGAGAGTGCCTTGCAGGCCCTGATCAGCAAAGAGCTCTTTATGGTTTCTGAACGGCAGGTGAGCCGGATGCCATCGGGAAGCCTATCCGTTCATGCCTCTTCCATCCGGTTGACGGCTGATCAGGAAAAGGCGATCCGTGCCATCGGAAAAGAGTGGGAAAGTAAGGAGGTGGTGCTGCTTCATGGCGTCACATCCAGCGGGAAGACAGAGATTTACATCCGTCTCATTCAGGAGGCGCTTGATGCGGGGAAGCAGGCGTTGTACCTGCTTCCGGAAATTGCGCTGACCAGCCAGATCATCAACCGGCTGAAGCGGTACTTCGGAGACAGGGTGGGGGTCTACCACTCCCGTTTCAATGAACAGGAGAAAGCAGAGATCTGGAACCGGACCATCCGCCATCAGTATGATGTGATCCTCGGGGCCAGGTCGGCCATCTTTGCCCCGTTTTCAAACCTGGGTCTTGTGATCGTCGATGAAGAACATGATACCTCCTTCAAGCAGTATGACCCGGCCCCGAGGTATCATGGAAGGGATGCCGCCATCATGTTGGGAAAACTGAGCAACGCAAGGGTTCTCCTGGGATCGGCAACCCCATCGGTCGAGAGCTATTTCAATGCCAGACAGGAGAAATATGGGCTGGTGGAACTGATGACACGCTACCGTTCGATGGAGATGCCGGAAATCCGGGTGGTGGACCTCAAAGCGGAGCATCAGGCAGGAAAGATGAAAGCTCACTTTTCATCCGGGCTGTTGGAAAAGATGGACCACGCCCTCAGGAACCATGAACAGGTTATCCTGTTTCAGAACCGCCGTGGGTTCTCCCTTCGCCTTGAATGCGAGACATGCCACTGGATGCCCAAATGCAAAAACTGCGATGTGACACTCGTTTACCATAAGGCAACCAACCAGCTTCGCTGCCATTATTGCGGGTTTGTTTCCCGTGTCCCCGACAAATGTCCGGATTGCCATGGGGTGAAGATCAGGATGAAAGGATTTGGAACAGAAAGGGTGGAAGAGGAGTTGCAAACCCTGTTACCTGAGGCCAGGATTGCCAGGATGGACCTGGATACTACCCGTTCGAAGCACGGGTTGCACAAGATGCTTTCCGACTTCGAAGAGCGCAGGATCGATATCCTGGTGGGAACGCAGATGGTGACGAAAGGACTTGATTTTGACCATGTGAGCACGGTGTGCATCCTGAATGCCGACAACATGCTCAGCTATCCTGATTTCCGATCAGGGGAGCGGAGCTATCAACTGATGGCCCAGGTGGGAGGTCGTTCTGGCCGTAAGAAAAAACGGGGAGAGGTGATCATCCAGACCTGGCAACCCTCCCATGCCATCATCAGGCATGTTGTGAACAACGACTACCAATCCATGTACCTGGATCAGATCAGTGAGCGGAGGCAGTTTAACTACCCGCCCTTCTGCCGGCTGGTCACCCTTCGGCTGAAACACCGCAAAGCGGATCTTCTGAACCAGGCTTCTGCCGGTTTGGCAAACTCCCTTCGCGCTACCTTCGGGAAACGGGTCCTCGGACCGGAATATCCGATGGTATCCAGGATCATGAACCTTTATATCAAACAGATCATGATCAAACTGGAAAGAGGGAGCGACAACACAGCCATGAAAGACAAACTGCTGGAGATCCTGCAATCATTTGAAAGGAAAAATGAATTCCCGGGACTGAGAATCATCATTGATGTGGATCCGGTGTAGTGTCAACCACTAGGAAGAGATCCTCGTTGTCTTTCTTCATCAGGTACTTCTCCCTCGCAAACCGCTCAAGCTCAGCCGTATCATTCAATAACTTATGGGTCAGAATGGAATCCTTCCGGATCTCATCCAGGTAAAACTGTTTTTCTTTCCTCAATTCATTCAGCTGATTTTTTAACCGCAATCGGATCAGGATGTTGTTGCTGTCAAAAAAGAACAACCAAACCAGAAATGCGAGAGAGGTCAGGAAATACTTGTTGAGGATGACGGTCAGAATCTTCTTCCACATGATTCAACAGGGTCTTATAAGCAGGCTCACGGATCGGTGTATACGTGTTCAGAATGACAAAGTTACAGCCTATTGTATAAATTACAACTTTTTTCGCTAATTCGCTATTTCCCTATTTCGCTATCTCAAGATTTCGTCTTCTCACCGCCGCACCAAATAATAATTCTATGTATATTTGTACATATAATCAGACAGACATGCACCCGCACTTATCGGATATTTTGGTAGATACCACAATTCAAAAGGCGTTACTGGCGGCTCATGCCTTCACAAAGCTGGACCAGGAAGCAACCGACCGGGTTACGCGTGCCGTTTATGAAGCCGGATTCAAAGCCCGATGGAAGCTGGCAGAGATGGCCCATAAGGAAACCGGTTTGGGGATTGCCCATGATAAGATGGTGAAAAATATCATTGCTACACGATTTGTCTTCAAGGATATTATTCATCAGAAAACCGTAGGGGTCATTAGTAAGGATGAGGAGAGAATGATCACCGAGATTGCGCGTCCCATGGGTCCGATTTTCGCGGTGACCCCGATTACGAACCCAACTTCAACGGCGATGTTCAAGATCCTGATTGCCATGAAGACGAGAAACCCGATCATGATCTATCCTCACGGTGCCGCCAGAAGATCTTCGATTGAAGCCGCCAGGATCTGTTATGAAGCCGCTCTTGAAGCAGGAGCGCCTGAACATTGTGTGCAGTGGATCCCCAAGGCATCCCGAGATCAGGTCCTGGCTTTCATGGGCCATAGGAAGACTGCCCTGGTCCTGGCAACCGGTTCGGTCAGCCTGGTCAGGGCCGCTTACAGTTCAGGAACACCGGCGATCGGAGTGGGGCCCGGGAATGTCCCGGTCTATATCGGGAAGACGGCTGATGTTGCGTTTGCCGTTGATCAGATCCTGATGTCTAAATTGTTTGATAACGGAACGATCTGTGCCAGTGAGCAATCCGTAATCGTATCGCGGTTCAATGCCCGGGAGGTTCGCGAAGAGTTCATCCGAAGAAACGGTTATTTTCTCTCCCCGGAGGAGATGGAGAAGGTGGGGAGGATCGCGATCAATACTGCACAGAAATCAATGAACCCGGAGGTCATCGGTCAACCGCCTGAAGTGATTGCCCGGCTGGCCGGGATCAGCATTCCGGAGGGGACCAAAGTATTGCTTGCCTCCATGGAACCTCATCAGGTTGGCATTCAATGGCCTCTCTCACTGGAGATCCTTGCCCCCATCCTGGGTTTTTACATTGTGGAATGTTTTGATGACGCCATTAACATGTGCAAACGGATAAATGAAGAGGGAGGACTGGGACATACCGTCAGTATCTTCTCCAATGATCCCGAAAAGATCCACTACTTTGCCCACACCCTCAATGCCGGAAGGATCGTTGTCAATACGCCATCCTCGCAGGGAGCTATTGGCGGATTGTATAATTCACTGAACCCTTCGCTTACACTGGCTTGTGGATCAGGTGGAAAGAATTTTACCACCGATAACATCTCCGTCAGCCACTTGCTGAATATCCAGCGGATCGCCTACAGAAAGGTCAGGATATGTGCTGAACACCAGCAAGGGGAAGCCCTCTGCTTCGATACTTCGCTGCCCATCCGTGAACTTGACCGGCAGTGCGAAATCACCAATCCCGATTTTTTAACTATCGGGATAAACGATCAGCGATAAGGGATCAGGGATAAGGGATTAGAGATCAGGGATAGGTGATTGGGGATCACAGTTTACTTCAATACTTACTTCTTCCCTCTTACCTTAAACTGCTGGCTCTCCGTTTCCGGTGAGCAGATGGTAAATCTCCTCCTGTGATCTGATCAGGGGTCCTTTGCTTTTTTTGTAGGCATTGGGTTTCCCTTTTCCGATGATCCGGGCCTTGGTGTTGTCAGCTAACTGGATCTCTAGCATCTTCCAGAGCTCCTTTTTAATCTCTTCATTGTTGACCGGACAGGCAACCTCGATGCGGTTGTCGAAATTCCGGATCATCCAATCGGCCGATGTGATGTAGAACTTGGGGTTGTTATTGTTGCAGAAGACCAGTACCCTTGAGTGTTCAAGAAACCGGTCGACAATGGCAATGCCTTCGATATTGTCACTGAGACTGGGAACGCCTGGGATCAGGACACAAATCCCCCGGATGATCAGGTTGATTTTGACTCCCGCCTGACTGGCTTTGTAGAGTTTCTTTGCAATGGTCTCATCCACGAGGTTGTTCAACTTGATGACCGCCCACGCCTCCTTGCCTGCTTTGGCGTTTTTGATCTCCTGGTCCAGCATGCGGATAAAATGGTTCCTCATACTGAAAGGAGCGAGGATCAGGGATTTGTAACGATAGGGCTTGTAAGCCGACTCCATCTGGTGGAATGCGTTCGCCACATCCTGGCAGATCAGGGGATCGGAGGTCAGCAAGCTGTCATCTGCATAGATCCGGGCAGTATCTTCATTGAAATTCCCGGTACTGATCATGGAGTAGAATACATTTTTCGAACTCTCTTTTCTTCTGATCAACAGGAGTTTGGAATGAACCTTATACCCAGGGATGCTGTGGATTACCTTAACCCCCTCTTCGTGAAGCCTTTCCGTCCAGTAAATGTTCGCCTCCTCATCGAACCTCGCCTGCAACTCCATGTAAACGGTCACATATTTTCCGTTCCGGGCTGCATTGATAAGGGCATTGATCACGCTGGAATTTTTTGCCGCGCGGTAAATGGTCATCTTGATGGACCTGACCCTCGGATCGATCGAGGCTTCACGAAGAAGGTCAATGACATGCCGGAAGGTCTGATAGGGAAAATGCAACATGATGTCTTTCTCCTTAACCAGTGAGATGATGCTGGTATTGGGATTGATATCAGGATGTCTTTGCGGGGGAAGGGGGACGTTCTCCAGTTCGGGATGGCCCAGGTTTGGGAAACTTGTAAAATCCTTGAAATTATGATATCTTCCTCCTCCGCGGATGGGGTCATCCTTGCGGATTCCAAGCTTCTTCCGGAGCAGGTTCAGTAACTCTTTTGGCATCGAGCTGTCGTAGACAAAACGAACCGGGTTCCCCTGTTTGCGTTGCTTCAGACTCTCTGTCATCACCTCGAGGAAACTCTTCGCCACATCCACGTCAATATCAAGTTCCGCATCCCTGGTGACCTTCACCGTGTAGGCGTTGTAGGTGTCATAGCCGAAGATGAAGAAGATTTCCGATAAGGAAAACCGGATCACATCATCCAGAAGCATTACATACTGTTTTTTTCCATGGTTGGGCAGGATTACAAACCTGGAAACCAATCGTGTAGGCACTTCGATCAAGGCATAATCGGGAACGGAATCCCGGGAGATGCTGTCGAGTTGCACTGCCAGGTAGATCGATTTATCGATCAGGGTGGCGCTTTCTTTGATGTTACTGATCATCAACGGGAAGAGGAAAACACGCACCTGCTCCTGAAAATACTTCTTGACAAAGATTCCCTGTTTATGTGTCAGCTGATGCTCGTTGATGAGATGGATTTCATGCTCAGCCAGCTCCTCTACAATCGAATCGAAGATATGTTGAAACTCCTTCTCCTGGGATATCACGATCTCACCAATCTCGTGGAGCACCTTTTTTGGATTGATCGCACTGTCGTACAACCCTTTCTCCGATTTCAGCAGTCGGTTGAGCGTAGCCACCCGCACCCGGAAGAACTCATCCCGGTTGTTCGAAAAGATCCCGAGAAACTTCAGCCGTTCAATCAGCGGATTCCCTTTGTCTGCCGCTTCCTGTAACACCCTTCCGTTAAAGTGCAGCCAGCTGATCTCTCTGTTAAGCATTTGAGGTGTGATCCGACGGGCCATAACAATTTACTTTAACATCTTTGGTGAAACATGGAACATCAGGTCAGCGCTGACCGATGGGATCTCTTCCCATTTCCTGGTGTTGAATCCGATAGCCACCACGGAGGAGGTGGGCATGTCATCAAGCCCCGGATGCAAGAAAAGATTGGCCAGATTGGTGATGGTTGGATTATGCCCAAAGAGCATCAGGGATTCTACCGAATCGTCCGTACCGTAAATGATGTCCAGGATCCGGTCGTAATATCCATCGTAGATTTTTTGGTCGGTTTCTATCCCTTGAATCGGATAACCTAATCCGGTGGCAAACAGCTTGGCCGTCTCAATTGCCCTGACAGCCGGACTGCTGATGATGAGGCCGGGGAACACCCCCCTCTCATTCAGGAACCGGATCACCCGCTGACTTTTTTCAATTCCTTTCGGTATCAAAGGGCGCTCGGTATCATGCAGCCCCGGGGAATCCCAGGAGGACTTGGCATGGCGGACAAGGTACAGCTGCTTCATCGGAATTAATAGGCAAAAAGCGGAAACTCATCCATCATCTCATTCACTTGCTTCCGCGTCTTGAGGATTTTTTCCTCGTTATCAATATCACTGATGACACCATCAATCATTTCAACAATCGGCCTCATGTGTTGTTCTTTCATCCCACGTGTGGTGATGGCGGAGGTTCCCACCCGCAAACCCGATGTCTGGAAGGGCGACCTGCTGTCGAACGGTACCATGTTCTTATTGACGGTGATATCAGCCAGTACCAGCGTGTTCTCTACCTTTTTCCCGGTGATTTCCGGGAATTTCTTCCGGAGATCGATCAGCATCAGGTGGTTGTCAGTGCCGTCGGAAATCACATGGTAGCCTTTTTCCATGAACACCCCGGCCATCACAGCTGCATTCTTCTTCACCTGGATGATGTAGCCCATGTATTCATCGGAAAGCGCTTCATAAAAGGAGACCGCCTTGGCGGCGATCACATGCTCCAGCGGGCCTCCCTGGATACCCGGGAAGACTGCCGAGTCAAGCATCTGGGTAAACATTTTTACCTCCCCTTTGGGTGTTGTCACACCCCATGGGTTCGGGAAATCCTTCCCTACAAGGATCATCCCGCCTCGAGGCCCTCGCAGGGTTTTGTGAGTTGTGGTGGTAACTACATGACACCACGGGAATGGGTCGTTCAGCAACCCTCTGGCAATCAAACCGGCAGGATGTGCTATATCGGCCATCAGAATGGCGCCGATCTTATCGGCAATCTCGCGCATCCGCTTGTAGTCCCAGTCACGTGAATAGGCAGAAGCACCGGCAATGATCAGTTTCGGCCTGACCTCCAATGCCTTCTCTTCCATCTTGTCGTAATTGATCATGCCGGTCGACTCTTCCACCTGGTACCCCGCTGCTTTGTAAAGGATCCCCGAGGAGTTGACAGGGGAACCGTGTGACAGATGCCCTCCGTGAGCCAGATCCAGCCCCAGGAAGGTGTCTCCCGGACTCAGTACGGTCATCAGTACCGCCATATTGGCCTGGGCTCCTGAATGGGGTTGCACGTTGGCCCACTCGGCGTGGAACAGCTCCTTTGCCCTCTCGATGGCTAACGCTTCTGATTCGTCCACATGCTGGCAACCGCCGTAATATCGTTTCCCGGGATACCCTTCTGCATATTTGTTGGTTAAACAGGATCCCATCGCTTTCAGCACCTGGTCGCTGACAAAATTTTCGGAAGCGATCAGTTCAAGACCATTTGTCTGACGATGTAATTCTTTCCTGATAATGTTAAAGATTGCCGTGTCTTTTTTCATTGAAGTTGAAATTTATTTTGTTTTGTATCGTTCCCAGAGAGGTGATGAGCACGCACAAAATTAGCATATTTGACGGAATTTATGCAATTTTGTGAATTCACCGGATCACCAATGACCTGTCGGAAACAAAGGATAAAACAACTCTTCCCTCTAACGTCTTACTTATCACGTCTCACGTCCCATGTTCTTATTGCCTTTCTCCTCTGTGCCTCTTCAACGCTCTTTGCCCAGCTTGATGCAGGACCCAATGATACCGTCACCCAGGGGATCCCGGTTACCCTTACGGCAAGCTACGGGTTGATCGGAGAGGGGGTGACCACCTCTGAAGATGGCGTGGAAGGCCCCTTCCCGATTGGATTCTCCTTCTCCTTTTTTGGGAATATCTATTCCCAGTTTTATATCGGCGCCAACGGGTGGATCAGTTTCTCCCCGAATGTCAATGCAAGAGGTGTGGATGATATTTTTGCCATCCCCAACTCAAGCGACTATTACGCCAAAAACGCGATCTTCGGGCCGCTGCAGGACCTGAACCCCATTCAGGCGGGTAGCCCCTATATCTTCTACAAGACCCTTGGGGAGGATCCCGAGCGGAGGCTGGTGGTCATGTGGTGTCAAACCCCCTTTTATGAGTGCCACGATTCCCTGATGACCTTTCAGATAGTGCTCAATGAAGGATCCAACACCATCGAGAATCACCTGATGAACAAACCTTCCTGCCCAACCTGGCATGGCAATGCAGCCACCCAGGGCGTGCAGAATGAAACAGGCTTTATCGGATATGCCGTTCCGGGCAGGAATGCCACCTCCTGGACTGCCCAATTTGAGGGCTGGATGTATATCCCAAGCTCCGTTGACAGTTTTCAGATCACCCAGATCCCCTACGAACTCCAGCCGATCACACCGGGGGAAAAGATCATTTACCGGTGGTATCAGGGATCGGAGCAGATAGCTTCAGGCGCTTCCTTGGTGGTCACCCCCTCGGAAACGACTACCTACTACCTCCGTGCCACCCTTTGCAACGGAGAAGAGTTCACCGATAGCGTGACAGTCTTTGTCATCCCCTATGTTCCCAATGCGTTCACACCTAACGGAGATGGGTTGAACGATACTTTCAGGATGGTGGGACTGCCCCCCGAGAACATCACGGAATTCAACCTCCAGATCTTTAACCGGTGGGGTGAGATCGTTTTCTCAACCAGGGATATCGAAATGGGATGGGACGGAACGTTCAACGGGGAAGAGTGCCCTGCCGGGGTCTATGTTTGGGCTCTCTTTTATAGGGAGAATGATCGCCATACCGTGACCAACAAAGGGACGGTGATGGTTGTGAGGTAAGTGGTGAACAGGTTCACGATACAACGTTTTCCAGTACGCTCAGGAGTTGTTGCCTGTTAAACGGCTTTTCAAGGTAATGGTTGGCGCCCTGTGAAATAATGAACTCTTTTTCATTCCTGAAGGTATATCCTGTCACCGCGATGATTGCTGTTGCAGCGTAAGCCGGAATACTGCGGATCTGCACGATCGCATCAATTCCGTCCATTCCCGGACCGAGGTTGATATCCATCAGGATTCCGTCGTAAGACTTATTATTCACCATTTCTATTGCCGTTTCGCCGTCATTCGCCACATCCAGATGGCATTTTCCCCTGGTGAAGAGCCTGACCAACTCTACATTGGCGTCATTGTCCTCCACCAGAAGAAGGATCGGGATCCCCTTATCCGAGGCGGGACGATCCGGTGGGGAAGGAGAAGCGGCGACCTCTGGGGGTCTTCCATCCCCGCCGTGATCCCACGCCAACGGGAAAGATACCGTGAAGAGAGAGCCACTGCCAGGCATGCTCTCCAGGGAGAACTCGCCGTGAAGCAACCGGATGCTTTTGGATACAATGGATAACCCAAGTCCGCTGCCTTCATAGGGGCGGTTGTAGCCCTCCTCAGCCTGCCTGAATTCCTCGAAGATAAGGGCATGCTTCTCTTCGGGAATCCCGATCCCGGTGTCTTTCACGCTTACCTGTACAGATGGGGGTTGTGTCTCTGAAAATCCCGCTGTCACAGTGATTCCCCCCTGACAGGTAAACTTTAACGCGTTGTCGATCAGTTCCCTGATAATCCGCTCTAAAAGGATGGGATCTGTCTCAAGGATCAGGGGATCTTCAAGTTGCAGGGTGAAAGCAAGTCCCTTTTCCTGTGCCTGCTTCCTGAAATTTTCGCCTGCTTTTTTGAGCATATCCCCCAGGTTGACAGGTACCGGTTTCAGGGAGATGCCTGATTCAAGTTGTGCATACAGCATGATCGACTCCAACGTCTGCTGCAGCCGCTTGCCCGATGTGAGAATGAATTCAGCTTTGGTCCGGCTCTCTTCATCTGCCAGTTCCTCAAAAAGGAACTCCGAAAATCCCAGGATCCCGTTCATCGGGGTTCTGAATTCATGACTCATATTCTGCAACAATGCCGATTTCATCCGGCTTGACTCTTCAGCCGTTTTTTTTGCACGGATCAGGTCTTCCTCGGCCTGCTTTTTTTCTGTCACATCCATCACTACGCCACCCATCAAAGGAACTTCCTCCCCATCAGTGTATACCAGTGACCGCCGGTCATAGACCCAGCGAAGGGTTCCGTCGGGCCTGATAATCCTGTATTCGCCGGCGCACTGGCCAGTGGTTCGCAACGTTTCGGTCAGCTTGGATACCAGCGCTTTGTCATCCTCATGAATGGCTTCCTGCCAGATCAAAGGATGTTGCGCCAGTTCATCCAGATTTCGCCCGTAAATGGACTCAAATGCCGGATTGATGATATAGAGTCTCTTCCAATCCATGGAGGAGAGGAACACCACGTCCCTGAGATCTTCGATCAACCGCTGAAACCGTTTCTCAGTCTGGTCCAGCACCGACTCAATCCGCCTCTTTTCCCGTTTCACCTGAGTCTCTTCCAGTTCGCGCTTGACAGCCGGCCCTAAACGGTTCAGATGGGTTTTCATGAGGTAGTCATTGGCCCCTCCCTTCATGATGGTGACAGCAATATCCTCCCCCACGGTTCCTGAGACGAGGATGAAGGGGATATCCAGATTCTTGGACTTGAAGAGATCCAGGGCATCCTTGCCGCCAAAGCCCGGAAGGGAATAGTCGGAGATGACGATATCCCAGTGTGCTTCCGTAAAAGCCCGCTCCATCTCTTCGCGGGTCTTTACCTGGCGATGGCTGACATCAAATCCTTCTTTTTTCAACTGCCTGACTACCAGCAGGGCATCCGTGTCGTTGTCTTCAACCAGTAATAAATTGATGTGCGTCATAGGATGATGAATTAAAGGGTGAAGAAAAAGGTACAACCTTTTTCGGGCTCAGAGATCGCCCAGATCTTTCCACCATGTTTCAGGATGATCCGTTTGACTGTTGCCAGACCGATGCCTATTCCGGTGAACTGATCATCGCTGTGGAGCCGCAGGAAAGGAGTGAACAGCTTGTCATAATGACTCATGTCAAACCCTACGCCGTTATCCTGGATGAAGAAGACGGATTCTCCTTTCTCTTCCCGCGACCCGAATACAATCTCAGGATGGTCTGTTTTGCCGGTGTACTTCCAGGCATTGTTCAGCAGGTTAGTCAGGGCGATCCGGATCAACCGGGAATCCACATTAGCATGTAAACCGGGCTGGATTTTCAGGGAGACCTTGCGTTCAGGTTCGGCAGCCACAAGTTTACCGGTGATCTCAACTACCAGCTGGCTAAGGTCAAGATCGGTCTTGTCGATCTCCTGGCGGGCAATCCTGGCCAGTTTCAGGAACTCTTCGATCAGTTGTCCCATCTCGGCGGATGAGTCAGCCACCTTGGCCAGGAAATCCTTCCCCGCGTCATCCAGCAGGGAGGCATATTCTTCATTCAACGCTTCCACCAGCCCTTCGATTCGCCTGACCGGAGCCCTGAGATCATGGGAAACGGAGTAGGTAAATGCCTCCAGCTCCTGGTTTGCCGCCGCCAGTTCAGCAGTTCGGTCCATCACCCGCTTGTCAAGTTCCCTGTTCAGTTCCCTCAGTTGATGCGTCCGCTGCTCCACAAGCACTTCCAGCTCTTTCTCCCGGATATACCTGACCCGGTACCTGATGGCTGCATAGATGAGAAACAATCCGATCAGGATGCAAAGGATCAGGAACCAGGTTGTCTGGTAAAAATACGAACGGATGTGAATGAGGGCGGTTGCCTCCTGTTTGCTCCACTCCCCCTGATGGTTGCGCACCTGGACGCGGAAGATATAATCCCCGGCGGGTACTTTTGTATAAAAGGCGGAGCGGCGTGTGCCTGCATCCACCCAGTTATTATCGTACCCCTCAAGCTGGTAACGGAATTGAAGCCGCTCAGGTGCAAGAAAGCTCGGGGCGCAATACTGGATCTCCAGTTGTATCACTCCAGGAGGAAGCCGGTATGACTGTTGTCTTTTAACAGATTTGCCGTTCACCAGTACATCCTGGATGAAGAGATGCGGGAAAAAGGTGGGAATGGCAGTGAGGGAAGGATCAACTTCAGTGATCCCCTCCGGGGTGGCAAACCAGATCTTCCCGTCAGGCGTCCAGCAACCTCCGGGGAAGGTTCCCTCAGTGCAACTGTTTCCGCTCATCCCTTCAGGTTCTCCGAAATAATGCACTTCGACCTCCTTCTGTTGACCTGACACAACGGCTTCAAGATCTATCCTTCTGACAGAGGTGATGCCGTCATGCGTGCCCAGCCAAAGCATCCCGTTCATGTCTTCAGTAATATAGGTGACCGATCGTGGGTATCCGATCCATTCATTCACCGGATGGGGCGTTAAACTGTCTGCCGCCAGATAATTCAACCCGTCGTGTCCCGTCCCGATCCATATGCTGCCATCATCTGTTTCATAAAAACTGAGGATCAGGTTATCCGTCAGTCCATCCTTGGTGGTGATGGAGGTGATCTTTCCGTTATCGTAAATATTGACTCCTCCCTCCTGGGTGCCGATCCACATCCTTCCCCTGTGATCTTCCATGAAGCAATAAATCCTTCCGTCTGTCAATCCGTCGGCACTGGAAAGTGTGGTGACCATCCCATCGCGAAGGAGATAGATCCCCGCGTCAGTGCCTCCCCATACCGTGCCATCGCGACTTAAATAAACCGTATGAAACAATGTATTCGGCAATTGCTGCCCGACAGGAAAAAGTGTTCGTTTCATTCCGTTGTACGAGATCAGGCCTGCAAACCCGGCCGCCCAGATCGTATTCTCCTTATTTCCGTATAATGACCAAACCGGAGGAACGGGGATGTTGAACCTGCCAGACATGTTCGAAAACCTGCCGTGTTGATAGCATAGAATGGAAGCATCTTCAGAGGAGATCCAGATCTTTCCGTCCGTGCCTGTATAGAGGCTCATGATAGAATTATCCGCCAAACCGTCCGCCGTGGTATAACTTCGCAAAAGCGGTGACCTGATCCGGGTCAGTCCTTCCCCTTCAATACCGACAAGAAGATCTCCTTCGCGGTCAGTGATCAAGCTTTTAATCATATTTCCCGGCAAGACATCTTCTTTGGTCAGGGTGAAGGCCTGCTGATCCGCCGGATTAAACACGATCAGCCCTTCTGAGTCTGTCCCGATCCAGAGAGAGCCGTCCGGTCCCTCGCAAATCAGGCGAAAAGCGGAGCTGAGCGGGAATAATCGGTTCTTGACGGGGGAAAAGATCCCCTCCTGATAGGTCATGAAACTGCCGTCAAAACCGCCAATCCAGAGAGTTCCATCCCGGTCCATGAAGAGGGCGGCCACTCCGCGCATGGTAAATCCCTCCTTTTCAGTGAATCGTTCAACTTTTTGGTTCAGGATCCTGCAGAGTCCGTTCCCGGAACCGATCCATATCTCCCCGGAATTGCCCGCACACAAGGCATCAACGCCATTGGCGGGAAGGCCATCCTCAATGGTAAATGCATTGAACTGATTTCCCGAATAACGGAAAACCCCTCTGCCATCGGTCCCGATCCATAAGTTTCCTGATCCATCCTCGCAGATCCTGGTGATGCTGTTTTCCTTAAAGATCCCCGTATCTCCCACCGGTTCAAAGTTGCCGTTTTTATATGCAACAAGCAGGCCTCCCACCATCCCGAAATAGAGAGTGCTGTCATGTGCCCGGTAAATGGCCTGACAA
>Ga0172367_10001623_pt1 | contig 32130 bp, 74 predicted proteins | sample Lak10m_FD_114542 | JGI IMG/M metagenome (GOLD analysis project Ga0172367, IMG submission 114542) | Freshwater microbial communities from Kabuno Bay, South-Kivu, Congo - kab_022012_10m | ecosystem: Environmental > Aquatic > Freshwater > Lake | place: Democratic Republic of the Congo: South-Kivu...
TCCAGAATGTCTCCAGCTACAACTCCATTCTTTGTCGCCATAAAAGAATCTGTTATTACAAAGGGCTGCATATAAGTTTTGACAATAAACATTGCTATTTCTAGCCTTATTTAGTATGTCTGGACTAGAACGTAAATCATATTCCAAATTAAAACTTTTATCTTCGGAGATTTCTCTGTGTTTAGATTCGTCTAGTATTTTCATCATATTATCATACAACTCTTGAGTTGTTTTACCTTCTTTTAACTGTTTATCCCAAACGCCTCTATAAAAAGAGCCGCGTTCTGGTGAAGTAGAATATTTTTTATCGTCGTTCATAGATCTATATTTACTTCATGATTATTGAGTAGTCGATAAAATTCATCACGTATTTTATTTAGGGCGTCATCAGCATCCTTAAAATCATGATGATACTTGTACCATGATCGTAGTTGTTGACTAAAATCCCAAAGGAAAGATTGCGTTTTACTTGCTTGATTCATGATATCATAATCGTGTTGATCGTCTGGTAAATTAAATTCAAATACGGCTTTCATGTCCAAATGTCCCTTCTAATTTTGATAAGTTCAATGAGTTTGTCAGTGTCTTCGTTCTCATATTCTTGTTCTATCTTTTCAACTTTTTCGATAGTGGCTCGTTGTTTTTTTGTTAGTTTATTTTTGAAGATTGAATCTGTTATATCGTCATTATATTTAGCAACAACATAAGGGTCTGGCCTATTGGGTCGAGTTATAGTCCACCATTCGTAAAGTTCACGCACTTTTTGTGCTGTAATAGCTTGTGGCTTGTATTCTAAATTAGAAGCCCATTCAAGATAATCTAATCCAGCCTCCACGCATCTTCCATTAGAAAACTGATATTTTTTATCGCCATTCCAAGTCATCATCCAAGCTAATTCTTTTTCAACGTAATCCGTTAGTTCATAAAATAGTCCATGTAAAACTTTGTAATCAAATTCATAGTACTGTCCCGGCTTTAGTCCAGTATTTAATATATGAGTTTTATCTATCCAGCGATTTCGTACATAAATCTTTATGGTGTTATATAGATCGTATGGATAATAGATAGTATTTTGTAGGATCTTTAGGCCATTCTCGCTTAACCAGTATCGTAATGGTTTTCTGCTCTTAACATCTTTATGCCACTCATCCCATTCATGCCAGCCCAAAGCATGAGGCTTATCTTCGCCGCGAATAAAATCCGCGACCTTAGAAGTTGACCAGTAATTAATTCTTTGACGTATCATATAGATCATGATTATATGGATAACTCTCTATATTATATGGCTCATTCACGTAACGATGTTCCAATCTGCCGTTACGAACAACAAATATTTTAGTTTTTCCACTAGAACGTACATAATCTCGTCCACCATCTATCATATTGCCATTATTAAATTCTTTATAATCGTGGCGACTTTTGCTATATTCTAGTTGTCCATCATCATTTTCAACCATACCAAATGTTAAATTTTCAATGCCATCAGCATTAGCAACGTAAAGATCGTCGTTGCGAAAAAATAGACAAAAATATCTATTGCCAAATTTTGGATGTGGAGTTTCACGATAAAAAATATCTGCAATAGTATCACCAAACTCTGTAGTGCAAACGTGTGTGATTGGAACACCATCTTTCTCTGAGTATATTTTTTCTACCTGAGAAATGTTTGTTATGGGGTAATGCTTGATAATCATTAGTTCACCTTTGTAAATTTAATTGTAATTTTGTCTATCTCGTTACGCAATTTTAAAAGATCGTCAATACTAAGATATTTTACAGTCTTATAGTCTTCAAAGTTAATGTTGTCTTTTGTACGTTCAAATTGTATTGTATAACTTTTTCCGTCATCAATAGTATAAATAATTGGATTAATCATTATCAAAATCCAAAAGGTTAGGATTAATTAAATCAATCATATAGTCTTTTATCATAGCACATAACATCTCATCATCTTCCGATGATAGCCAAATATCTTCTATTATACGATCCACAAGATCATTTACTTGATCAAAGTTAGTCTTATCTAGCGTTTGGTATTCTTGTTTAACTTTAATTTCTGTCATTAGAACATTCTTTCAATTTTATGAATCGGACTTTCTATAATCTCAATTATAACATCAACACAGCCCATAATTTCTTTCACACTATCCAGAATAATAGTATTACCATCACTAAATGAACCAATATTATTAGCAGATGATTTGATTATACTAACTAATTCTAGTATATCTCTCTTATCAAGATAGTTCATTATTTTCCCTTATAAGATACCGCACCAACACTACTATTAAGTATCATAACACAGAACCAATTGAGCCACGAGTATTCTAGTGACATTTTAAATAAGGTATTAACTGCCCAAATTTGAATGAACGGCCCGACCACTATGAAAAATAGTGCGACTATTAGTATAGTTAGAAAAAGAGTTAGGTTAACTTTGTATTGTTTCATTGATCGGTTTCCATAGTTTAGCATACTTCAACACATTTGGTAAGAGGCTATTTTCGCACGGCAAAGGAATAGCACAAGATTTCTCAGCATTTAATGTATGATTCTCAATATCCTATCTATAAATGCTACAACTTGCATAAATGCTATAAAATATAGACAATAATATTCCCAGCGAGGTATAGTTATCATTAATCATTTTCCCAATACTTTGCTTCTGCGACTAAGTTTTGCATGATATGAGCCGCTTCATGTAGCCAACTCTCCATATCTTTTTTAGATTGAGATTCATAAAATCCACGCTTACTTTTCTTCTTCTTATTGTAATATTTAAGAAATTCAACAGCACCTTCTTGAATATAGTCTGGAATAAAAGTTAAATCTCTACTCATTAGTTACTCTCCAAATATCCAAGTTCTTGATAAATTTTAATGACTTTAGATTCAGCAGTTTTCCAATGATAACCATCTATAATTATTCTCTCATATAACTCTTGCATCTCTTTATTATTAAATCTTATCGCGTAAGCCATTGGTCATCCTCCTGCTCCTTCTCAATAATATATCCCTCTTTCTCAGCTTCTGAGTCACAGAGGCATTTTACCCAAGCCCTTGCAGTTTCCCCATTTACTAACTTTTTATATCTCAAACGACCCTTGTTTCCAGAAACTTCACAAATCCCATAACTCATAGATTCTGCCATATCAACGACGCCACGAATATATTCGCTTCCGCCATAATAATATGCTCTTAATCCACCAAATTTTTCTTTTATTTGACTCCAAGAAAACTCAATATTTTGCCCGTGCTTTTTTTCACTGTCAATATAATTTTGAATTATTTCACAGCATCTTTCTAAAATATCAAACCATCCATCGCCACACTCAATATATTTTAAGTTTTTGAATTGGTCTGGATATTTTGACATAAGTTTGTTTTGAAGCTCTGCTTGCATTATCTTCCCCTTTTATTAGCTCTTTGTAATATTCTTATTGTTTCATTAGCATTAGCTGGAACCATGACTAAACTTGGTGCGGTCTTATGATTCCAATCCATGAACCCAACTGCCCTATTTTCAACGCTACAAGATTTGCAAACCATAGTCCTATTAGTTTCAAGCAAAAAAGTATATCTTTCGTAATCAATTTGTGAGTCGCAATATTTACAAAACACGTGTTCCTCCGTTTCTCAGAGTATACCACATAGATCGTCTTTGTCAACAGGAAACTTTAGAAGTTCCAGTTTATTTCTTTCAGTGTGCTAATAGCAACAGGACAAACGTTACTTTTCTCTACTTCTTCAAGCATTAATTGTGCAATTAATCTTATCTCTGGTTGGGCGTGTGCTGAGTTTCTTTGCTTTTGATAATTAGCAAAAGACCTTAAATTCATTATGGTTGTTCTTTCCGTCATGCCAGAGGTTGGAAGCTGTCCACGTAAGATTTCTCTAACTCTTTTAAATTCTTCGTTAGAAATTAAGCCATCTTTCTCTGAATGTTTTAATTCTTCTATAGAGTCTTTATATGAGGAATGTGCTTCTTTACAAATTTGATTATATTTGTGTGCCGCATTATAACACTGTGCTTTTATCAATATATTTTCTACGTCTTTTGGAATTTTAAAGTAATCATCTGGCATTGTCCTATATCTTCCAGAAAGCCCATTGTGAGAAGCTATTCTATGTGTCATGTGTTGCCTATCTGTAAATATAGGCATTCTTATCCAAAATCTAAATATGACACTTTCGATGGGAGTGCCGTGCTTGTCTAATATTAATCTTCTAACAAGCTGTTCAATCTTCTCTTGGTCTGAGTATTTGTTTTCTCTTTTATCTTTGTCATATGTACTCGTCCATGCCGCATTTGCTATAGATAAATCACTCCCCATTGTCTCCTGTAATTCTACTAACATTTGATTGTGCATTCTTAATTTCCTCAATGACTTTTTTGATCCATTTATAATGTATGCTAATCCTAGTATGCATAGAAAATGTATTTCTATCAGAATTTAACTTTTTACTCTTTGTATATATTGATGAGTTTATTCCTGCTAATTTTTTATCTATAAATAATCCACCACCACTATCACCATTTGATATCATAAATTCTAGCTGAGTATTTGGAAAGTCTAATAACGAACATACTAAAACTCCATCCTCTATACCTTTTATGATATTAGATCCTGCTCTCTTTTTTCCATCTGAAAAATCAGCACCTTTATCAAAATTACCAGTTAATCCAAAGCCAGATATACTACAAATTTTATCTGTTTCGTCTGTCTTTTCATAAAGTTGGGGATAAAATGATAAGTTTACTTTCTTTTGTAACAGCCCTATACTTAAATCAAATCCATTCCCACCAATTTGATTTTCGTCATATTCTTCTGGAACAATAAATAACAAGATTTTGATTGGCTCATTATTGAATACTATATGTGCATATTTAGAATTTTTTGTGATATGTGCCGCAGTTAAGATAATATCTTCATCTATAACTACAGCAGATGCAAAAAAGTTTAAATCATCTAGTTGTTTTCCCTCTATTTTAACAACGCAATCGTGTTTGTTTCCATAGTCTATGTATTCTTGATCTGATCTTTTAGGGTCAATGGTGCCAGCTTGTAAAATGCCACAAAATAGTACTAATGCTATAAATAGTGTTTTCATGTTTAGCTCCTAATAGAAAAGAGGCTAATATAGATACACTATTAAGTAATATTAGTGGAGGCGAAGGGAGTCGAACCCTTGTCTTGCGATATGTCTAATTATATATTCTACAAGTTTATTTTGTTCATGAATTAAGCAGAATTATAGAACAAACAAGATTAGTTCTACCTTACCAGCTGCTCTTAACCTACAACCCGCTGGGCATTGTAAGTGCAGAGGGATTTAACGACAGACTTTTGATCGCTACCCTCATTCGCAATCGCAGTCTGTTGCTACCCTTTTTCGTCAGGCAGCAAGGGCTAACTGAGTTTCGCCAGTTAAAGCGTTTAGTATGGTTTTATAGTAGCCACCATACCACCTACTACTTGCCTACATAATTTTCTATATCCAATCGATACCGTTACGCCCCCTTGATTAATTCATTTAGTTTTTGGATTAGTTTTTCTACATCTTCTTTATCTGCTCTCACTTCATATTGCTCATTATTGAAGTTAGTCATTCTTATTAAGAATGGCTTTGTTTTCAATAGGTCATTATACATAATTGAGATTACATCGTCTTCTAAAACAATATATTTTGTATTATTAGTCGCCGTATTTGACATGTTCTAGTCTTTGTATTTCTTTCTTAATATCTTCGTAATCAAAACTTAAAGTTTTACCATGATCTAAAGTATTTTGTAGCACTTTTATAGTTTTTGCTTGATAAAAACTGTATATAGATAAAGCGCATGTAATAGCAAATAAAATAAAGAGTTGTAATTTATTGTAATTTTTTATCATATAGCTCCTTTAATGAGTTGTTTAAGTTATTGTTCTCTATTCTTAGGTAATCTAATCCGCCTTTGAGTCTTTTAAATTCATCTTTGGCGTTGAATATATCAAATTTGCATGGAATTACTCCACTTTCACACATATTAAGTACATATTCTAGCGGATTAACGATTTGGTTGTTCATATTTAATTTCTTTAGTATATGAGGCTTGATGTTCTAAGTATATACCACTGGTCATATGATTATATACATCTCTTGCCAATTTACTCACACTTTTTGATGCAAATATATTTTCTGGATCTTTGTTGCAGTACCATGAATATCCATTTTCTATTTTGCTAGTAGAATAATCGTGTTTTATACACCAACTTTTTACTTCTTTCCAAAGCATATATTAGTATCGCTCTTCTGTTCTAGTTTCTTTATATTGGTCTAAACTAAGACTCTGGCAAAAAGTATCAAACATTTGACTTGCGTGTAAATCTATCAACACGGCCAATCCTTCTATAGCATTTGATGCTTCATCTATGCTTGAAGACCTTTCAAGCAATCCGTAAGAAAGAAGTCTTAGTTGATCGGCAAAGGTGTGTGTTCTTGTAATTTCATTTTCTAGATCAAATCGGTCTTTCATTGTTATCTCCTTTATATTCTAACTTTGGTATTAAGCCGTCATATTCTTGTTCAATATTTTTGATAGTTATCTCTAGTATAGCATTATTATTATTGTTACTATGTATTAACTTTTGCAACTTTTGTATCAAATTGTTAATATCTATAGGATTTTGTAGTGAAAAGTGTATTGAGTTCACTTACTAAACTTTCTCTGTTAATATCAAGTTTCATTAATTATATCTCCTTGAGAATTTACCTTGTATGTCGCTAGAAAAATTCATATCATCATGGTAATCTGGCCCATAAATATATTCGTCTGGAACAGATGTAAATACTTTCTTAGATTTTGCATCATTCCACTCTGCGTTTCCATATTTAAGCCAATATAAATTCTTGTAGCCATCATAAGATTTTGTTTCTTCTAATAGCTTTTCCATTACTACGCAAAGTTTATATTTTGCAGATTGCGGTAGATTGGTAGCCAGTAGATCATTTATTACATTTTTAGTGTGTTCTAAAAAATCAAGCGACACTTGCTTTCTTAATTTGGCCATTTTCAACCTCATCATTAATTGTTATGTAGGATACCCAGCCAGAGTCACTGTCCTCTAGTTTCTCATTTAAAAGCTCAATTAAATCTGCTGTATGTTCTGTTCCCTCTTGATAATCGTAAACACAAACATTTTGATCAAGAAAATCCTTATTTACTTTTGATTGTCTATCTATATAATTTTTAAGATCTTGCCATGTCATTTTTAGAATAATCTCCTGAGTTCTTCTTATTATACCATCGCGTTCACGATAAGTCAAGTGCGGCATCTAGCCTACTTGTTGGGTTTGCATATCTATTGGGATCAGCTAGACCATTATCTATTCTGTTTAAATCCGTGATATAGTAACCCTCATCATCTTTGCAGACTACCTGATTATCATTTACTTGAATGTTATTATATTTTGATCTATCAATCATCATTTCTGAATGTGAACCAAAGTGGCTTTTAGTTGTAACAACTTTTCCAGAAAAATTCTTTGGTGCTTTAAAATGCTTTTTTGCCATCTTATCTCCTAATTATTAATTTTGAAAATCATGCAATTTTTTGTATCATCCCATGAACATTCTATTTCATCATTCGCCGCCGCTTTGGCCAAACTTACTCCCAAAATCCACTCCATAATATCATCTTGTATTTTATCGAATATCTTATTATTTATCATCAAGTTGCCATTCTTATCACTTTTAGCGTGTTGGGCTATAATTTGCTGTATATTACTTGTGTTGATAAAATCTTTTATTTTGTGTTTCTTGGTGTCTATTCCACAATCTTTAGCCCCGTGTAGTGCGAGATATTTTATTAGTTTTCTAATATCTTTTATCTTCAGCAGAGGATCTCTTCTAGGCATAATAAACCTCTCTGTATTTTAGTATAGCCTTGTCCTTCATTTTTAGTTCCATATCTATGTCAAACTCAAGTCCATAATCTAATAGCGGTTTCTCTGCGTAGTCTGCATGTGCCCGTGGATTGTTTCCCGGCCTGCTTTCGCTATAGTGAAAGAGCGGCCTATAATCGCCCCACGTTGCGTAGCAGGCCCGTATAGCCTCTTCCTCTGACAAGTCGCATGGATTGCAGGCATTGTGCAAATAATCGAATGTGATGGGTACGTTTGTCTTTGGGAAGAATTCAGATATTAATTCTTTTACATTCCAGCAATTCACTTTGTCATCATTTTCGATAACCAGTCTACTGCGACAATTGGTATCAAGAAGATTAAAATTACTAGTAAATCTAGAGATAATATCATCGTATGTTCCGTTCTTATTGTGAATATGTAAATTCATTGGTGATCTGTAGTCGGCTGGACAACCAATGCGATCCATGAATGAAGAATAGAAATTAAGTTCTGTGATAGTTTTTTCTACTGCTTTTGTATTTTCTGATGCTAATACATTATATTCGCTTGGATGGCAGGATATTCTGACGCCCGTATTCTTAATAGTTTCTTCAATAATATCAAAGCTATCTTCTATCTCGTCATAGTTTGGCAAATCTTCTAATTCTATATTTGCCTCATCGTATGTAATTAGGGGGAAAAGGTCGCTACTTAGTCTGTATACAAAGTTATTTTCTGCACAATATTGTATAGTAGCATTAGTAACATTCATATTGTTTAATATGCGGTCGCCCAATATAGACAATGCTTCATCTCTAGTCAAACTAGAGAATCGTTTATATGTCATTGTCTGAAATTTTAGTGGCTCATCTAATTCCTGTAGATTGAGCGAAATGCAGCATAGTCCTAGCATAATGTCCTCCACTAACTATTATACATCGACATAAGCCGCTGTCAAGCTTTATTTTTTTTCCAAGAAAAAAGCTTGTTTAACCAAGCTTTTCTTACTGAACATCCACATTCCTGTAAACCAAACCAAGCTTTAAATCTTTCCTCTGTTATTCCAAACGACTGTAATACATTTTCTACTATATCGCCCAAGCCAACAATATTAGGATCTGTATGGCTATTCATATAAATGCCACGTTTTTCTAATTCACTTATTACTTGATCCATTTCTTGGCGAATGTCTGACATTTTAGTTCTCTCATGGTTTATGCTTTTGGAAAATACCAATGCTATCGTGCCATAACCCATCGCTTTTATCAATATAGCTTTCTATTAGATTGATATCATATTTTAAGTGCTTGGCCCACATATCTAGGCTTTTCCAAGAATCCTCATAGAATCTCCAGCAATCAATTGGGTGAGCATGGTAAGGCCCAATACTTGGTGCCTGTATATAAATATACCCATTTGGTTTAATTACTCTGCACATTTCTTGAAATGTTAACCAAAATAATGGGTCATGCTCAAAACATGATGATGATATAATTATATCAAATGATTCATCAGAAATTGGTACATTATGTGAACTAGAGATAATATCTACATTATTCCCTCCGCATTGATCTAGCCCCACATACTTTTTACATTTATTGAAAATAGGCTTCATTGTGCCATTAACATCACAAGACCCTATATCTAGCACTGTCTTATTTTCTATATTATCCTTGCAGTATTTTTCGTAGAATTTTTCTGCGTTTTCATAAGCTGTTGGGTGCATTTATAATCTCTTGTATATACAGATATTATCTAAACCATTTAACCATTGTGTTAATAATTGTTCTGTTTTTTGCTTACCAGCCATATGATATACTGTGTAAGTAATGCTTGATAATTCTGATAATTTATTAGATAGCTTAATTGTCCAATCTGGATTTATTATATCCTCTATTACCATAATTCCGCCGACCCTTAACTTACTAATATAATTATCTATTAAAAAGATAAATGATTCTAATGTGTGTGGGCCGTCATCTATAATTATATCAAATTGATTGTCTATAAATTGATCGCAGAACGAATTGGTGTATGCGTCTCCAACTAGATGTATTATTCTTTCTTGATTTTCTACCTTTTGACATCTATTTATATCTACAGAATATATAGCCGCATTTACAAATAAGTCTCTCCACAATACAGCACTATCACCATAGTATGTTCCTATCTCTAGTAAATTTTTTGTTGATTCTATATACTGTGGTAATATGTATCTATACATATGGTCGAAATAGCCCAAACTAATCTTATCTGTTTTATATGTGGTTTCTATATGATTAATGTCCATTTTGTGGGTTTTTCTTCCTTTATGTATCTTTTTCTATCTTTTTTTGTGGGCTAGTTTCCCTAATCTTTTATAGAGAGGGATGCTATGAGGCTTACCAAACACCCTATTCTTTAGTCTTAATACGTGAAATGTACAGAACAACAAAACACTATAAAAACAGTATAGTATAATACATACAAAGTATACATATAAGCATAAGAGAAGGAAGGGGAATAATAATGATGGGTGGATGGTATATTTAGACAACTTAACCTCGTCCATATTCATTACAATATAATTCCCCCATTATCATCCATTTTCTTCATTCGCTTGTGTGCGTATGTGTGTATGGGTACTATGGTCTATCTATGTATTTAAAGGCGTATTTGATTAGGCTAATGTATTGATCTATCTGTATTGGAGTAAACTCTTTACCCTGTACAGCCATAGCATATCTGTACTGTAATTTCTCCTTTGATGTCATATCTGCTATTTCCTTCATCTTTTTAAGGAAATTATCATCTTCGGCTCGCTTTATAATATCAACAAGAATATCATAGGCTTCATTGTCTCTATACTTATCTTCGTATAGGGCAGACATATATTTAAAGAACTGCTGCTTGCTTATTTTACGCATAAATAATCTCCCTTATTCTGCGACTATTTTGGCCTCAAAGTGATACAATTATGTATTATTTGGGGCAAAACGGCCTTGTTTTATAAACTGACTGCTACAGGAGTATTTACCTTAAGTATCTTATGAGGAGATCTATACATGTTTGGTACATGTTGTGATAACTCTTCTGGTCCCATATATATATACCCGAAACCGCCATCATTACTATAAACAACAAAGCCAGTATCGTTTACACTTTGTATAGTATATATGCCAGGATCACTCATATACATTCTCTCTCCCTCTGAGTTTATATAATAAGTGCCAGATCGCCCAATGACCTTAATCTTATCTCCTATAGATAGTGTCTTCCAATCTATAGTTTCAAACTTCTTTACCTTCTTCTTTTTAAATTTACTCTTTGGCTGTTTAGCTGTGGCAAATTCATTGTTGCAATGTTTACACGCATGAGAACGGGCGCCATTAATATTATTACAATTCTTGCACAGTTTTTGTCCACGCTTAAGTTTCATATTTTATCCTATTTAGTTTGCTGAAGATACTATATTAACGGTGCCAATGAATGGTTGTAGATTAGTGATTTTAGACAAATCGTTGGTTGTTCCTACGCTAGACAGCCCATCAGAATGTACAACTATTCCAATATTCTCTTTATCTGTTATTAGCCAAACTATCTCTTTATCATCTGAACTATTCCACTTAACTAACTTAGATTGTTCTAATTTCATATATTATTCCTAATTGTGTACAATATCACATTTCACTGACTATGAGCATCTGGGCGATGCCTATATTTTAGCTGATACATACGCACCATTATACATCGTAAAAAGTGGCTTGTCAACTTTAAAAAAATTCTACGGACATACCAATGGTATACGAGCAGAAAAAAATCCAAAGTCACTGACTATCAGCATTGTGGCGATCTTAATAATTAAAGTAAGACAATCTGCTCATTCTCATACTTTATAAAGTAGCTCGCCCCTATCCTTTTACCTTCTATTCCTTCTACGTAAGTTTTTACATATACATTTACTCTATAGCGATTATCATATACGTTAATAGACTTACACATAAGATAATTATCCGGCCTCTTCTCAATTTTAAAAATTTGGGCGCAAATATTTTCTGATTCCATAAATTTCTCCTAGGTTCTCAGGTCACTGACTGTCGGCATTGTGGCGATCTTATCAGATTAGATAAGACAAATCGTTCAAACACACACACTATCCATTTTACCCAACCATCCTAGTTTGTCAATGAACGTAAGTTATTGGTACATATATATTTAGGTGAAATGGGGCGGGCCGCGTCCGTCCTAAACCCTTATGGCTAAAGGACTTAGAGCGAATCGGCTATATATCGTGAGAGAGGATTGGCGGGATAATAAATAATACCACCCGCCAACCCTTCCCTCCCACTAAATTAGGTACTCAGTGCGAAAATCTTCTCGTATTCCTTGTCGGTATAAGTATCTGCACGACGCAGGATAGAATCCCAACGATTAGCGGAAACTTCCATCAACTTACCGCCAACTTCATCAAGATTGTACCATGCTTCTGCATTGAACTCTTGACCAGCACGGGTGACAGCGTTGATAATCCCAAAAAGATTTTGATGATCTTTTTCGTGAGTAATAAACTGTTCCAGCACTTCGGCTGACTGTTTCTTATCAAGACGATATTCGTCACAAACCGCAGCGATAACACCCTTAGTGGAATGTGTACCAATTTTCTGCGAACGTGTAGCAAGAAACTTGCGGATACCATCGGGCAGAATCGACAACTGATATTCAATATTCTCAGCGATACGGGTTTTCAGTACCGTAAGGTCGATAGTGCCACGGTGAACCTTAGCAATATCTTTACCTTTTGTTTGACCCCAAATACAACCATTCATACAAATCGCACGAAAGATACTGGGAGTCTGCGACAAACGACGCTTGCCGATTTCGCAGTTGCCGATGGAAACCATGCCACCATAGTCCGTATCGTCATCTTGCCCATAGTCCATGATACTATCGGGAAGCAAAAGATTACCATACAGAGTATCTTCATCGCCACGCCAATGAGAGAATCGGCCTTCTGGCAAAAACTCGCGGAGCGTTTCAAGATACCATCTATTATCAACGGGTGCATACTGATCCGTTACAAACGCACGGCAAGTACCATCTTTATAGGTACGCAGGCGAAACTGCTTGTCGGGATCAACACGGCGAAGATAATTCTTCGCAAAATCAACCATCAACTCTGCATCTTGATTGTCGAAATTTTCCACGTTACGCATCTCTCGCATTACAGATGAAGATGGGGCATCCACGCGAGTGGAAAACTGTTGCAGGCTCCAATCCGTAGGAACGAATTGACGCTCACCAACACCAAAGCAAAACTGATCTTGCTCATTGAACTCTGGACGAATATCCTTTGTAGCAACCATGATATCTTCACGATTGTCAATGGCCGTCTGCGTAATCTGCATAATAGTATCATATGATTGAGTCTTAGACCACCAATCCTTATGAACGTGAGTATTCTCTGCAAATCCCTTGCCAGTATTACCAACAAGGTTACGAACAAACGAACCATCATTCTTGGTAGAGGCTTGGGGAACAATCTTCTCGTAGGTATCCATCATAAACTCCTTAGTAGTGGGTAGGTAACTGCGTTTATTATACAGGATCATTCTGTAAAGTCAAGATGCAATGGCGGAAAAAGTTTGTCGAAGCAATCTCCGCACGTTTTGGAAAGCAACAATTCACGTTCAGCATCCGAAAGGTATGGCATAACGTCTTGGATAAATCCCTGACCAGAAAGCCAATCTAGCATATCTGAACGATTATACATAATAGAATAGACCGTGCTGCACAATCTGCACTGAATATTGGAAACGCTATCGGCATTTACTGCACAAACCATGGTTGCTCCTTTTCATCTATCATACCATAAGTATCGGACGAGTCAAGGGGTCAGCATTAGAAATTTATTTTTCTCGTAAACTGTTGTGGCATAAGGACTTATGACGAGGCGGGCGGGCCGCGTCGGCCCTAAACCCTTGCGGGTAAAGGACTTACGACGCATTAGCGAATTAACCGAACTGTGTCCACCTACGCTCAGTAATAATATCCTTATATTTCTCACCGGCTGGAGATAGTACCACCATGCCATCTACACAGAATATACATCCATCTTTATCGTTTGGACAATCGTACCTATCGCCACCATCTTCATCATAATGATCGAAGTATAGTCCTAATTCTGTTTTATTGTTGAAGGCTTTCCTCAACTTAATAACGTGACAATCATATTTTTCTAATATCTTTTCCGCTCTATCGACTAGATCTATTTCTGGCACTTCACCTTCATACTCATTATCTAGGGCATCAAGAATAGAATCTGTTAAAACCTCTGGATCATCCCACGCCAACCACTTACCTAAACTGTCCCATCCAACTTCTTGAAAGTATTGCTCACTCTCAATAGCGGCAATTTCATCTGGACATATCTTTTTAAGATCATCATATCCAATAACAAAACTGTTTACTGCAAAACTTCCCATCCCCATAGTTATACTCCTTATTGGTATGCCTTCATCGTAATATCACTTTTGAGTTCAGTGACCCAAAAGTTAGCATCGTATGCGATATGATCTGTTGCCCATTCAGTAGCATCTGAACTGTTGCTGAACGGCCCATAAACAGTAATACCAGAAAGTGGATCTCCAACAATTACACAAAACATAAAAGCACCTTTAGTGTCGGGAACATATACTAACGTAATATAAAAAGTACGGTAAAGTGTTCAATTTAGTCGTGCTGTATAAATAAACTCATAATAATAATCATAATAAATAGTTGTATCAAAAACCCTCCGTAACTGGGACATTATACCATTCTACATCATCGACCGTATCTTGTCAAGACTTGAGTTTTTTGTGTATAATAGAATGTGTGGTTATTAACTTTGCAAAACAATTAAAAGGGTTTCGATCATGAAATGTCAAACTTGTGAAAAAGAAACAACTAATCCTAAGTTTTGTTCACGATCATGTAGTGCTACATTTAATAATATGAAATACCCTAAAAGATCACCTGTAATGAAAACGTGCGAGTTATGTGGAACTAAATGTAAAAGTAATAGAAGTTCTTTCTGTTCTCGCAAATGTTCTAATCAACATAACAGAAAACTAAAAGATGAAAAAATAAAACAGGATGGATTTGGTTGTGGTCATTATCATAATCACACAATAAGAAATTATTTAATTAGAAATAATGGTAATAATTGTATGATATGTGGAATGAACGCTACAAACTGGAGCGGTAAACCAATAACCCTAATCGTAGATCATATAAACGGAAGGGCTAATGATAATGTTCTGTCTAATCTTCGAATTGTATGTCCTAATTGTGATTCTCAACTACCAACATATAAAGCAAAAAATAAGGGTAATAGCAGCAGAGAATACTTTATAACTCAAAAATAGTAGGGCGTGTCTGAGTCGAACAGACCTATGAACACCTTATCTTACTACTATAGTTTTCACTACCCTTGCGGTTTGTAGTCTGGACTTTACCTTCACCATTACTTTTTAGTTTTAGGTGCTGCCCGTCAAGTCTCTACACCTTCCGTTTCCGGCTTGGATCGGTATTAGCATTTTACAGCCTTCACCGACTTTGAGCAGTTCTACATTATCAGTTTCCTAATAAGCACTCATAATTAGTTACAAGAGTGTCGGATGCAACCGGCTTACCTTACGCCCCGTAAGAGCAGCCCGTGCCATTATAACACGAGCCGCTCTCTGCGTCAAGGGATCACGAAACAGATGCGTCGAGCATCTTATCGCAACGCAGGGTACGATACTGGCCGCTATTGGAGCGAACCAGAGCATATGCACCATTAGGGCCGAAACTGGCCTTTTCAATCACACCTTCGTGCCACTTCAGCACGTTCAGATTACCATGCTTCGGATACTTGCAACGAAGCCTCTTGCCAACCGCAATCGCATTACTAAGCGTAATATAACCCATAATAATCAACCTCCAAAAACTTCTTTTTCAACTTGCGAGAAAGTCACAGTAACTTTCTTCCCTTGACTATCAACCACAACGCCTTCGCGTGTAATCTTCACAACCCTGCCAAAACTCAACTCTGTACCAATGCCAACTAACTTCATAAGAATCTCCTTGTTACCACCAACTATTATACTCTACTCGGAGTCCAGAGTCAAGTGCATCTCTGGCATTACGAATAAACTCTAAATCTTTCTCTTTATAATACTCATCACTATTTTCACCAAAGAAAAATCCGCCAGTAGCAGGAAGCGAATTACTGCGAACCGCATCCTCTAAATCGTCCAAATCGTCCATGTTCAATTCAACCGGAATACAGTTGAAATCACCTAACATATTTTCTTTATGATCCTCGGGAAGATTGGGACGGCCCTTATTTTCCCACAAACGTTCCATCCAACCCTGTAGATTGGGATGCTTACGCCAATAGGCGAGTTCTTCTTTCTCGCCATTAGTATCATACGCCATAGCGAACTGATCTAAACCCATTGTAATCTCCGTGTTAGTGGGCCAGAATGGATACTAGGTTACTACTACTTCACCTAGTATCGACATTCTAGCAGACAACCTTTAGAAAATCAAGCCTCAACAGTCGCAGACGTTTCCGCCTTGACAGCCTTGGGAGCCTTGACCTTGGGAGTAGCGAGGCTAAGACCAGCAACACGCTTCGCCCAAACCTTCAAGCCCTGATCCGACAGAACCTCATCACCCGTAAAGGTGGTAGCAAAATACTTGCCTTCACCGTCAATAACGCCAAGAATAGCATCACGAACCGACTCAACATCAACATTACCATCATTCACAATATCAACGCGAAAACTGAACTTCTTCATTAGAATCTCCTTTTGCAATTTAGTGTAACTAACAATCATGCCATAAGTATACCACTATTATCGTCCCTGTCAAGCAGATTCTTGAAAAAAATTTTTATTTGTCATAAGTGGTTGTGGCGTAAGGACTTACGGCGAACGCGGCCCGCCGCCCATCTCCTAAGTCTATATATCTCAACGACTTATGGATAGCCCCTAGAGGAATCGAACCTCTAACCAGTGCTTAGAAGGCACTTGTTATATCCATTTAACTAAGGGGCCAAAGCAAAACTTAAAACGTTTTAGTGTATACTATTATAGCGTATACCATTTAATCTGTCAAGGAAAGAAAATGAAAATCAAATATACCAAAGAATTAATTGAAAATATATGTAAACATAGTTATAGTTATCGTCAATGCTTAAGTCGGCTTGGTCTTAAAGAAGCTGGAGGAAATTATGCTTCTCTTAAAAATAAAATTCAAGAATACAATATAGATATATCTCATTTCAAACATCAGGCTTGGAATAAAGGCAAAACCAATGAATCAAGAAAAAGACCAACAATAGATTATCTATCTAATCAACAGTCTATACAAAGTTGGAAACTTAAAAAAAGACTTTTAAAAGAGAAATTATTTGACCACAAATGTTATAAATGTCATAAATCCACTTGGCTAGATAATCCAATACCAATTGAGTTACATCATATCAATGGAAACTCGCGTGATAATTCATTAGACAACTTAATTCTTTTATGTCCTAACTGTCACGCTTTAACTGATAACTATCGTGCTAAGAATAAAAATCAAATGGCCTCTGTGGGAATCGAACCCACACGGGAATAATCCCAGCAAATTTTAAGTCTGCTGCGGCTGCCAGTTACGCCAAGAGGCCCGGCGCATTGTAATTCCTTATCTACCAATTATTTCCAATATACCACCAATGGCATCTCTGGCAAAAGTTCCAGATCAAACCATATTTGTCATATTTCCATACTAAAACTTCACACGCCCCGCATGGACAAATATCGCTAAGTGTTTTAAGTTCCATATTCAATCGTACAAATCTTTCGTATATTTCTCTGGAATAATAGGACACCAACTCTTTGCTCGTTCTTCGTCGTAAGGAAGCCAGTAAGGAGCATCACAAGCGTCCACCAATCCCCAATTTACATTCTCAAATAGGTGTGGGCAAAGTTCGATTGGATTTTTACTCTCAGCATATAATGTCTGTTCTTGGTAGGAATAATGACCAATCCCTATACCAATATGTGGCCCAAAGTAATAAATCTTCTGGCCTACCGCCGGTGGATTCTTATGAGAGTTATTCCATTCCATTATTTTCCTCTCCGAATAATCACACACTCTATTCCCGGAATCTCACGATCTTCAGCATACTTCGCATACTCATGAGGCCCATAATACCAAGTGTCTTTATCATTATAGTAAAAAACGACACTATCCTGCTTCACATCAACATCATTAAGCCCACCCTCATAACCAAGAGTAAGCACCCTCATATCGCCCGGATAGTTCTTCAACATCTCAATAAGTTCATTAACGGTCATCATACCCTCATTGCTAAATCGGCCCAAGTCTCAATCAACTCTTTAGTTGTTATACCATATTCTTCTGCTAAAGTCAAGGCTTCAGCCTTGGCAGGACTCATAACCATCATAGGATTCTTTAGAACCTTCAGAATCTTAATGATTGCTTCTTGTTTAGTCATTTTTAATCTCAATATCTTTTACTGGAAACCAGCCGCTCCAACCATCATTCAAGTTTTTTATATGTACGGCCATTTCTCCCGGCCAGCATGGAACACTCTGCTCTGGCTGGTCAATAATCCATTCTCCCGGATGACGCTTGAAGCGTTCTTTGGTAAACTTATGAGCATTTTGTTTGGCAATAATTTTCATGATTATTTTTTGTATTGTAACCAGCGAACCATTTACGCTCCGGTTCTATAATCCACCAATACTCCAATATTTTTAACCCTTGGAGCAAGGTAAAAACTGGTGGAAACCGCCCACGGAAACCTCCCTAGAATCGGATGAACTGCTAGCATCATGTTCCGATTCATCTGGCTCTTAGGAACGGTTACTGGTTGTATTGTTTCGTGGTAGGGACGCCATCCCCCATAGATTAATCGACTCTCTAGTTCCTACGGCTGAACCCACGAAGTAATTGTATGAGTCGTGATGAGGACGCTATCCCCCATAGATTGGCACTACTATACACTGTTTAAGCCCAGCGTCAACAGTCGGCATAGCCTTACTATTTTTCGTAGCGTCTTAACCCAATCTAGTCCCGAGCATGGACCCACGAAAGTTTGTATTTTGCGACCGATTCCGATTAATGTTTCCTAGGACTTTAATCGGCAGTTTTACAGTTGCTCGGCCCGACACAACTAACGTCCACGCGACTCTTGTATTCTACACTCTATTATCGGCTTGTCAAGTGGCTTTCTTGAAAAAATATTTTTTTGCTCTAAACTGTTGTGGCGTAAGGATTTAGGAACAACGGGGCTGGCCCAGCTTGTCCTAAGTACTTGCCCCCAAAGGATTTAGAATATTCTTTCTACACTGATCATAAAATACCCCATCTTTCGTAAGATAAATTAGATCAAATGCTAGTCCGTCTATATTTCTTCCTTCGTTAGTATGCCAGTATGGTGCAATCTTTGGGTTATAATTCAATTTCGTACACCACGATGGAATATGATCCATACCTATCTCTATACTAAAGCCCCTACACTTTATCCACGCACAAACATCTTTATTCTTCCCAAGATATATTTTGTTAGCCAACTTGCGATTATTATGGAGAACGCAGTTGTGTAACTTTATGATATTATCTTTAGGATCGTGATATGATGTTACGTTGCTACTGAATGAATCTCTAATCTGCCAGTGCATATAGTGAGGGCCACGCTGTAGATGATATCTAACCTTGAACATAATCATCCTCCACAAAAAATGACGCACAATCAAAATCATTCCAAATGCCTACGGGAATCATATCCTTACTACGATATTCAATATAATTATCATATCCATCAGTCCATATACCACAAAAAGCCATACCCGGCTCAAAATAACTAGCATGAACCTTATAGCCTAACTCGTCCAGTTTTTCATACAATCCAGTAGGAGGACTCCATGCGGAGTCAAACGAACAACTAGCCTCATTACCCACGACCGTAGCCTTCAATCCATGCCATTCTTCTTTTTCTGTGCCTTCATCAGCACCAATATCCCACTTGGTTCCCCAGTTGTTTATGCACCAATCATACCATCCGTCGCCAATATCGGTAGGCATTGGCAAAAATTCATTACATACAGTTCCCTTGTTATAGGCCGAAACAAACCGATTCATAGCGGCCTTATCGTCGTGAGAAACGGTCAACTTATTTAGGCACCAGTTTGGCATATATCTCTTTCCTCGATAATGTTAGTAGAACCACAATCCATACACTGGCAATTATCATATGGGCCACCAATGACATTGCCATCTTGATCAACCCATGCGTCCCAACCAATCAAATTGCTATCACAATCTTGACAAATCATAGCCATTACCACACATTCTCCATATAATAAATGTCAAATATCTGTTGCCACCTAGGGAATGTATAAAAGGGATTGCCCTCATTTACACAAACGCCATTCTTATCATATACATCATACCATGATACATTTCTGTTATCACGATCCTGTATAGTTTCATAAATGGCATATATTTCATAAACGCCATAATCTACAACTGGATCATAAATATATGTTGCAACGTGTTCGTCATTCATACAAAAGCATCCTCAATGTTCCAAGTATACCCAAGCGGCTCTAGCACATCATACAACTCATCTTCAAGAATTGCAATAGTGTAATCTGCACGTTCGCCATTTGGATCGGAAATATCTGGAAAATCAAATACAACTAAAACTTTCATATTTACTCCATCAAGTGTGGATAATACTCAATGACTTCACTCTCTAATACTTCGTTAGTTAGTAAGTCTTTTTCGTTGTCAATGTACCAGTATAACAGTTCTGCCATGCCCTCATGGTCAAGTTCGTCAATAATAGTATTTACATAATTGCGTTGAATATCATCGCGGTTCTTGTCTGTAATTATCATCATATTCCTCTTGCCACTGTCGCTCAATATCTTTGCGTGTTCTCAATCGTCGCGGTCGGTTGTCCATAGACGTATCCGCTCTGTCCTCCGTATGCCCCATTGGTGTTTCCCATTGTTTCTTGGTTTTGATTTTGATATTCTCGTATTTGCGGCGGGAAGTCATGCCATTGTCCACTTTCGTGTAAGTAAAAAACTTTCTTTAGGTTAGGGTCGTATGCCATTAGACAGTATTGTACCGGATACTTTTGAACTGTCAAGGGCTTTTGTATTGGCGGCAATTTTATGTCACCCTTTTGATAGTCCTTCACACCTGTATACACTAAACCTAATAGCGTAAATAATACACCAATCCACTGAATCATCGTACCACCTTTGCCCTTTCTCATACAAGGGATATCGGCAGCGGCCAATCCCAAACTTTAGGCTGATACAGAATTTTTATTGTGGGCTGTATATGGTCGTTCGATATAAAACTCAGAACCGTACTGTTTAGCGGCTTTTGCGTAGGCTTCCCATTCGCTAAATGCTTCCACATAGCCCACCAAACGATTACGCTGCCAAACCATCCAAGTATAAGGATTCATAATATATCTCCTATTTGTGTCCATTATACTCTATCTATCGGCTTTGTCAAGATCGTTCTTTAATTTTCTCTAAGTCTTTATCTGGTAGGAGTTTATGGCAAATCGCCCCGGCCCCGGCCACCATAACTCTAATGGTAGCAAGGGTTTACGTTCACTCCATCGTCCAGCCAGCATCTTTCAAAATATGAGAAGTATGTAGCACGGTTGTAAATCCATCCGCTGTTTTATAATCTCTATAGCCACGCTCATCTATATAGAAAAACTCATCTAATACATCATCATCGTTAGTTTCCCATATAGAACTAATGGCAGCATCACGCGGAACTTTATTGCATGAATAAATTAGTTCTAATGATCCACACTTTATGTAATACTTAGGCACTTGTTTCACCCCTCATGTTACGACAAGCGGTACAGGAACAATGGTCATCATAGTCGAGATCGCCAGCCATATCTTCATATACAGATTCTCTGCCAGTATCTATACATACTAATACATTACGTCCACGACGCACAACATATCCAATGTTACCAATATGATCGTCTGCAAAATGATAGCCAAGACTCTCGATCTTTTTATGTAATCTTTTTATTTTTGGATACATATTGTCATATACATCCTCGCAATCTCCGCATTCACAATCATTGCCACCGCATTCAATAATCTCTGCCAACTCTGTAATAAATCCCCATCGTGAAAATCCAGTTTCATCGTATGAAATATTCTCTCTCATTCTAATCTTACCAACTTCACTTAGTACCTTGGGGGCACAATTATATGCTGCAAGTGCTAATTGAGTCTTACGGGCACGAATAGCGTCTGATTTAGTATCAAACTCCTTGAATCCACGCTCATTGTCAATAGTAAAGAATTGAGAACGACTACCAGCATCCATATATGTTGCATTATACATTTTTCAACTCCCTAGACTAATAACAACGGTTTCATCATTACGGCCAAACTCTAGCATGATATTGAAATCATTATCATCCAGAATCTCTTGCAGTTGCTCTTGACTAATCAGCGTATCAAAGTTAGTGCCGAAACTAATGTCACTATTAGAAATAGCGTCCATCACTTTCGCACGATCCAACTCGTTATAATCACACACTTCGCAAATATCCATATACTCGTATGTATACTTTCGCATATTATTCCTTAGTGAGAGGGAAAGAGAACATTAGCCAAACCACGAACGCACAAATCACATTCTACACTACCCTTGGTCTTTGTGCAAGTCACAACGCCGCGACCACGACGAATCTCAGGGCATACGATATACTTTGTATCGTCAATTACAACCAGTTTCGGGAGAGACTTTCTCCACTTATCGGCAGCGTCTTTGCGACGAGGACGCTTGGGGGCAACTTTTTCATCACTATCACACCATGCGAATAGTTTGAAGCCAGCAGCAACCGCAGCATCTTTGTCATTAGAGTTATGGATGCTAGCATATACATTCATATACTTTTCCATTGCAATAAGCCGACTATCATAGATATGAGTATAAAACCACATATCGGGCAGATTTGTACCTTCCGCAATGATACTCTCACACGCCCACGTTACATTCTCAACATAATCAGTATCCAACTGTTCATTGAGAAACCAATCGCCACGCTCATGCCAACGAATAGATTTATCTTGACGAATAGCATCAAGAATCATAGCACGAATACGGTGCTTTTCCGTTATAACATTTTGCATACCAGCAGGGCGAACATTAGGATACATTTTCTCCGTTTGCTCTGCATAACAACCATTACCTAAATACAAACACGTTGAGGGGCAAGTATCGCCAACCGGACGCGAAACAACGAGACAGCCCTTGCCCAACTTATCATTACCGTTTGCAACTTTCATGATTTTCTCCCTATGATACTCGTATTCTACACTAAGTATCGGCACAGTCAAGAGGAAATCTTTAGTTGATATAAGTCGTTGGTAGATAAGGACTTACGGCGAACGCGGCCCGCCAGCTTGTTCCTAAATACTTGATAGATAAGGACTTACGGAGAGTATCCATTTATCCAAACAGAGGCCGAGAGAATTGAACTCTCACCGGTTTTATCCGGCCCGCTTTAGCAAAGCGGTGCAGCAAGCCAATATCTGCCTGACCTCTATACGAGAATGACGGGACTTGAACCCGCAACCTCTAGCGTGACAGGCTAGCGATCTAACCAATTGATCTACATTCCCAAATGACCCCACGGAGAATCGAACTCCGATTAACGGATTGAAAGTCCGCTTTCCTAACCGTTAGAAGATGGGGCCAAACTGGCTAGGTAGGATTCGAACCTACAACCCAGCGGTTAACAGCCGCTTGCAACTACCGTTGTGCTACTAGCCAATGTTTTTGTGTATAATATGGAAAAAATATTATGACAAATTCGGGAACTAGGACTCAAACCTAGAATAATCCGTCCAAAGCGGATTGTGTTATCAATTACACCATTCCCGATCAAAAGCCGACAACAGGACTTGAACCTGTAACCTATTGATTACAAATCAATTGCACTACCGTTGTGCTACATCGGCAACCACCGCAACTCAAACGTCAGCCTCCGAAGCATGAATATTGTACCACTCTAGAGTATCATCTACTAGATCATCGTATGATTGATCAAATAAATCATCTATATTACCATGGTTAAGATAATTGACAAAATTACAAAGATAAATGTCACTAAGATCTTCAAAATGATCATCATCACACGCCATCTTTCCCTCCTTAATCTATAGTTACTCATAGGTTTACTTTTATATTATATTGGTAGATGACAATTACACAATGGGTCATGAAGGACTTGAACCTTCAACCTACAAATTAAAAGTTTGCTGCTCTGCCAATTGAGCTAATGACCCAAAAATACGGGTGTCTGCCATAACCGACCGTCTTTTATCTATGGCTCTTTTAACGTTATTCTACCATAGACCCGCATAATTTATATCGACATTGTACTCACAAAAATTTAATTGTCAAGGAGCGCCTTCACTGACTATCTTGGCAAAATGTATCTTCGATATTTAGGTAAGACAAACCTAGTCCTCAACTGATCTTATCCATTCTTCCCATCTTACCCATTCCTTCCATTCTACCAAAAGTTGCTGTTCTGTCTCTTCTTCCGATTGTACCCAATCTTCGCAATTTGACATAATCGTAACTCCAGTGTGTACGCTATCTTATATCATCTATCGGCATTTGTCAAGGGCGACTTTAAATTTGTTCTAAGTCTATGGTGCGTAATGGTTTACGGCGAACGCGGCCCGCCCGCCTAGCCCTAAGTCCTTCGCCCGTAAGGGTTTAGGACTAGGGTTCTAGGTTATCGGGTATACATTAGAACAGGTGAGCCACGCCCATCTTGAACAGCACGGTTCCGACTGCTGAACGCCTGCACATGTCGCTACGCTCCGCATAAAATTGGCGAATATCACCATTTGACATAGAGCAAGTAATGAGAGTAGGCGAACGCTTGAATTCTTTATCTCCGCGACGATAATCGCTTGACCAGTTCAAACGTGAAATTTCAGCAGCCGTCAACTTTCGCACATCCAAAACCTTAGCAAGATAACGCTCGTAATCTCCACTCAACGGTTGGAAATATCGGAAATTATAAACAGAACCAGTAGAAGCATTAGCAAGGTTATCATGAACACCTCTATAAATATTATGCAATACAAATGCCCCAATGCAGAGGCAAACAATACCAAACAAACAAGCAAGCAAAACAAAATCGTTCATTCTTCAACTCCTTAGTGGGAAAACCTTTTCTACCATTCTACACTATGTATCGGCAACTGTCAAGCCTCAACTTCAACATTTTCCAAGAGATGCTCCGCGATTTCTCGCCAATTAGTTTCCGAAAGGGCAGCACCCAAAAGATCAGCCCAAACGCTAGCGGTCAACTCCATATTCTCTAAGATAATATCTTTCCTATCTTCGTGGTCATCCTTCAGCCTATCGGCTAAAAGATAAACGGCCTCGTCCATCCGCGATAGACCATTAGATGGTTCGCGTGTCTGATTGTTGTATACATTTTCCGCAATCTCTCGCCAATAATCGTAGGTTCCTTCCTCGTTATCCATCCATAGATTCACAACCCACGTTTCGTAATTCGTCCAGCCGTTATATTCTTTGCGATTCATTTCCATTTCTCCCTTGTGTGCCTAAATCCTACCATATATATCGGCAAGTGTCAAGCAGAATCTTTAGAAAAATCTTTTTGATGCAAAGTATTGTGGCATAAGGAGTTACGTTAAATCCGGCCCGCCGCCCGCGTCGTAAGTCCTTATTTGACAACGACTTGCGTTCGCTTTTGAGATTCCAGATAGAGTTTCTCTAATTTATTTACTTGTGCGACCGCTTGTGCCATACGTGCGATAGCCTTTTGGTAATTATTATTTACTTTGCTCATTCTTCTTCTCCGTAATAACCGTAATCCTCATCCGTTCCGAATCCCGCATCACGCATAGCAGAATCGAAATCACCATCCATACTATCATCATACGAATCATCCCAACTATCCTCCAAATCATCAGCGTCAATATCATTGTCACCAGTAGTTAGGTTAGGCCAATACTCATTAGTACGATCATCACCATCAACACCATCATGAAAATCATTGTAATCGTCGTAGTTCATATCGTCCTCATAAGAGTTATCGGGATTATAGCAGGGATCGGGGTGACTCATAATCTTCTCCTTTTAGATAAAACTTACCACACCAAATCGTTCGCGTCAAGAGGCTCGGGATACATTTCTTCCCAAAGGCCCGTGACTTCTGCATAATCAAACGGGCTAGCGTCTGCTGAGTCGATAGGTTCCGCGATAGGCTCCACAATGTTCTGTTCAGCAAGATCGTCCAGAATTGCGTTGATATCTTCGAAATCGTACATCATTTTTCTCCTTGTGATGGTCTTATTCTATACCTAATATCGTCTCGCGTCAAGCCCTACCTTTACGATTAGTTCCTTAAACTTTCGTAAGGTACGGAACCCTTGACCGAACCATCCTGATTCAACTCGTACACTGAACAATCGTACTCGTACAGGGAAGGAACAACGATTTTCCTATTCCAAGCAGCCTTTGCTTCCTCAAAGGTATACATATTTTCACGTTGAACGAAACCATCGTAAGCAATCGCAAATCTCTTTTCCATCATCTTTCTCTCTTTCTTTTCCTCGATTCTACACTACTATTATCGGCCTGTCAAGCACAAAATCTTGAGAAAATAATTTTTGTCTTAAGTTGTTGGTATCAAAGGACTTATGGCGAACGCGGCCCGCCGCCAGCGTCGTAAACCATTACTACATATAGACTTAGATCAACTATTCACAATCCAAGCCGCTATACATCCGACTAGGAATGAACAAACGAGCAGCACTTTATCGTTCTTGGTCATTGTTTTCTCTCTCTTTTACAGGAAAAACAAGGTCAGAAACAAACCAACTGCAACTAATGCCAACAATAAATCCAACAAGCATCCAACCCCATTCTATATTTATATCGGCCATCCTTAGCCCTTTCTTTAGCGTACAGGAATTTTACTGATGATATATCCCAAGAAAAATCCCAAACAAATGATAAAGTTTATACCTGCAAACCATATGATTATATCTATCATTACTCATCTTCCATAAAGGGTGAAGTTTCATTTTCTTCAAGACTCGCATATTGCAAGATAAGAGCATCTACCCTCTCCTTCGAACCGGGTTTGCTAACCTTATACCTCATAAGGTCATTACCTCCAATGAATCTCGGATCGGCTTTCTCAACCTTACGCTTTCCGATATTTCGGAGAGCCTTACGATTGAACTTGATTACCTTTTCAACCTGTACCATCTCACCATCTATATCCTTCACTTCGGTCGGAATAGCGATTCCGAGGAAGGTCATACGGGCTTGACGCTTTGCATTTTCGATGATTTCAAACTTCATTTTCTTTTCTCCTTACTTCTTATATCGACATTATACCACAATTTTTTTATCTGTCAATAGGTTTCTGACAGCATATTTTCCAGTTTCGCAATTTCCATACGAATCTTTCGAACCATTACCCAATCCTTATCATTCCTATAGTTATCCAACTCAAACCGAAGGCTAACGATTTCATACATAATCTTCATTTTCACATTCTTCATTTTCTTTCTCTCTTTCTTTCTTTCTTATGCTTATATATAGTGCATACGGTGTGCCAATCGGAAAATTATTTTTTGTGCGTTTTCCTCGGGAAAAACGCTATGACATTTTTTGGGCACACTTTTTACTCAGGCATTTTGCTACAGTGGTGCAGCATTTTGCTATAGCGATTTCGGCCATGAAACCCAAAAGTGCAGCATTATGCAACATGCCCCAGTGTGGGGGTGTGCCTTATCTTTGTGCATAGGATAAGACTGAACGTAAAGTATTGTAGAGTAAAGACTTACGGCAACTTTTGCCCGCCCCGCGAGTCGTAAACCCTTGTGATATAAGGACTTACGTTGCGTGGATGAATACTCGCTCAACAACAGTCTTATTCGTCATGGTCACAATCCAATTCTTTCCGCTACCATCTTCTCTCATGATGCTATTGACCAATCCGCAATGAGCCTTACCCTTTGGGTCAATTACCCCAACATACTTACCACAACGCATAGCGGCTAAAATCTTATCTAGGCTATTCATTTTTCTTATTTCCTTAGAGGATCGTACCATCACCACGAACGCGATACATGATTCCGCCGATACTGTACAGATAGATACCTTCGCCCATTGCCCTCACAAACGTAGCGGAATATCCGTGCCGAGCAACCAACCTGCGAATCGTGTGTTGTACTTGAATGGTCATTGTTTTCCCTTGTGTTGTCCCTATTATACATATCGGCAAATAGCCTGTCAAGACCTAAATAGATTTTTTTTGGATTTTTATTTGTGACGCAAAGTATTGCCACATAAAGACTTACGATCAATCGGGCGGGCTACGCTTGCTATAAGTCCTTATACATCAAGCACTTACATGAAATGTTAAGATGGGATGGGTGGGGGTTTTATCTTATATAGGCAATCTAGGAAAAATGGCAAAAAATCGCTGGGTGGTTCATTCACAATTACCAATATATCTATCTATGTATTACCCAATCCTCTAACATCGCCCCTGATGCAAATAGCTCACATTTGGTGTATTATAATCTACAGGAGACTATTATGAAAATAAAGAAAGAAAACTTTGTCGAAACTCAACTAAAAGTCAAATCTACAGCTTCTCTTCGACAAGAAATTATCAGCGAATTAACTCAACCAGATAAATCGTTAGAGTTATTATTATTGGAAGTGGATCAGGATGAAGCTAAAGATAACCAACCAGATAGCTATCGAAAAGGGGCTTGAGCTAGAAAATAGCGATATTAAGCTTCTTGGTTGCGATTGTCTTTGCGAACACGATAAGAATTTATCCGATTTTATAGAACAGAACTCTTGTTGTAATAAAAAGAATACTTTTAAAAGGGTATTTGGATTTGATAGTAAGTTCTATTATAAGATTGAAAAGCACGAACATTCTAACATTGTAAAATACGAAGTTGGGCTAGGATATATAGAGAAGGATGGTAGAAATACTATCCTAAAGAGAATCCAGCCCCTCTATTTCTCAGAGCGTGGAGGATCGCCCTGCCCAAGCTTTGCTGGTTGCACATCTTTCAATTGCGAGTGTGACCACAACTTTCTAGTAGTATCTAATCATTTTCCAGAAAATTATTTACAGGTATTACCAGACGCCCACTGCGTTATATCATCCATAGACAAGCACCTACCAAGCCCCGTATATGTTGATAAATATTCTGTAATAGGAAGATTAGATGGTAACATAGTTTCTATTCCAATATCAACTTTACTTAATCAGGTTATTAAATATAACGAAGATAATGGATGCGTTGAATTTTTTAATGGACAGAGATGGATTAAATTAAATGAAAATACCACGTAATATGACAGAAAAACAGGTCATGGATCAAATTCATGCTGTTGTAAATAGAATCGCCCCAAAGTATACTTTTCAAGGCTACGAGATTGATGATATAAAACAAGAAGCTTTTCTTATTTGCATGGACGCACTAGACAGATACGATCCACAGCGGCCCCTTGAAAATTTCCTTTCGGTTCACTTATCTAATAGATTAAAAAATTTCATAAGAGACAATTATTACGTTAAAGATGTTGATGAAAATAAGAAGAAAATACTAAGGGCGGGATCTATATCGGAAACGCCAAACATCGTAGAACTCGTAAGTGGCGCAGATGATATTGAGATAAATGAAGTAAAGAAAATAATAGATAAAAAATTAGATCCTTCTTATAGGGCGGATTACTTAAAAATAATAAATGGAATATATGTTAATAAGAAGAGGCGCGAACTAATAATAGAAAATATCATGTCTATATTGAAGGATAGTGGATATGCGTAAGGGACGAATAAGCAAAGAAGAAGAACGCTTTATTTCTAATAACATAGAGAATATGGTAGTAGAAGATATAGCCAAAGCTCTTGATAGAGATGTTGAAAGTGTAGATGCTTTTGTTAAGCGCAAACTCAAAAGGGGCATATCTTTAGAAGAAGCCGCCGCATTCTCTCTAGAAGATCGCCCCTACTATTTAGAATTAAAACAACAGTTCACGGATGAGGAACTAGAACTCTTTAAGTATCATTGGAGCAGAATTATTGCCCAGTTTAAAGATGATGTTTTTCCAACAGAAGAGTTGCAAGTAATAGATGTTATCAAGTTAGAACTATTAATGAACCGATGCCTTAAGGGAAATAAAGATAATATACAAACTATATCCCTATATGATAATATCCTTAAGAAAGAAAGAGATAAGGACAAAGACCAACAAGATATTGACTATATACTCAACCTTGAAAGACAACTTGCAAGTTTAAGAGCCTCTCAAGAATCTCTTAATAAGGACTATAGAGAGTTGCAGACCAAAAAGGCCAACATGCTAAGAGAGATGAAGGGCACAAGAGAACAACGCATTAAACGGCTAGAAGACTCTAAACAAAGTTTTGTCTCTTGGGTAGCGCACCTAATACAAGATCCAGAAACCATGAAACGATACGGTATCGAGATGGAAAAAATGAGACTAGCAATGGTTAAGGAGCGAGATAGGTTAGCTTCGTTCCACAAGTACGAAGATGATACCGTAGATCAACCATTTTTGACACCAGATACGGTAATAGAATGAAATTAATTAAAGCAACATATGGAGACGTTGATGTTTCTCACATAGTACAGTCTAAAATTAATAACGGAAACATATATTTTATTGTATCTAATAGTTTATTTGGAGATACTAAGATTGGAACACTAAAATATTTAGATATAGAGGTAGAGCAGGGCGGCGTTATTTTTAAAGATAACGTTGTTGAAAATAGTGTTTTTTCATTCCCAAGAACATCATATGATAGGCTTGGAATATTTTATTCTTGCAATATAAATGATAAAATTAGGCCGTGTATTTTGACCTCATTAAAATCTATACAAACAGCCGCACAAAACAAAGTTGATATTATTACTAATATGTGGAATCATGAACCAGAAAATCCATTCGTAGAAACTATAGCGAAAACAAAAACATATAGTCATTTAAATCAGACTCTGCAAATACTTCAATTATTATATACGGCTAAGAGCATAAAAAATTATCGATATGTTAGTTTCTTAGAGTGCGATGTACTATATTCTGAAAACTACTTTGATTATCCAGATTTTGAAGAAAACGTAATATGCAATATGAATTATATGGGTATTAACAAAGATGGATTTCAAAAGCTTATTCAAAAAGATAGGGCGACTAGTCAATTGACTATGAAGTTTGAATATGCTATTGAGCATTTTATGAGCCTTCTTCCAAACGCGCTAGTTACAAATAATGGCAATTTAGAACCAAACTGTGAAATGAAAATATATGAATCAACTTATCCAAACATGCATATAAATCACGGATATCATTTTACATCTCATTATAATGTTTATTCTAAAACAGAATTAGAAAAATCTCATCCATACTGGGGCGATCATCAAAAATATAAAAACTTATTTTTTTAAGGATAAATAATGCAAGCAATTATATTTGGCATAACTGGACAGGATGGAAGCCACTTAGCAGATTTACTGCTAGAAAAAAACTATGACGTTATTGGAGTATCTCGTAGAACAAGTACGGACAATACTCACAGAATAAAACATATTTTAAACCACCCTAAATTTTTACTAGTAGATGGTGATATAACAGACTATAGTAGCATATTAAAAGTTCTTTCCAGTTACGAAAACGCAGATGAAGTATACAACCTAGCAGCACAGTCTCATGTAGGAATATCTTTTGATCAACCAGCTTTAACATGGGATATTACTGGGAAGGGTTGTATTAATATCTTGCAGGCCATAGTAGATTTAAATAGATATAATATGCGATTTTATCAAGCCTCATCTAGTGAGATGTTTGGTAGCTCATACGATACTAACGAATTAGGAGAAAAGTATCAAAATGAAAACACTAAATTTATGCCTAATTCTCCATATGCTATTTCTAAGTGTGCCGCACATTATGCAGTAAGAATGTATAGAGATGCCTATAATTTACACGCTAGTTGCGGCATATTATTTAATCATGAAGGGCCAAGACGAGGCGGCAATTTTGTAACTCAAAAAATAATCAGATGGATCAAAGAGTACAAAAAGTGGCTTTCTGAAAATGATCTAGA
>Ga0172367_10001624_pt1 | contig 32122 bp, 19 predicted proteins | sample Lak10m_FD_114542 | JGI IMG/M metagenome (GOLD analysis project Ga0172367, IMG submission 114542) | Freshwater microbial communities from Kabuno Bay, South-Kivu, Congo - kab_022012_10m | ecosystem: Environmental > Aquatic > Freshwater > Lake | place: Democratic Republic of the Congo: South-Kivu...
CCCACCTCGATCACCACCGTCGCCACCAGCACGTCCATCTCGTGCCGCCGGAACCGGTCCATGGTCGCCTCGCGTTCGTCGCGGGGCATCTGCCCGTGCACCACGCCGATCCGCGCACCCGCGAACGCGCCTGCGGCGAGCGCGCGCGCCGTGCCTTCCGCGTCCTTGAGCCCGGTGGCGCTCTCCTCGACCGCGGGCACCACCACGTAGCACTGCTCGCCGGCGTCGATGCGTCCGCGCAGGTATGCGTACACCTCCTGCTCCCTCTCGCGCGTCACGACGCGCGTGGTCACCGGCTGGCGTCCCGCCGGGCGCGAGCGGATCACCGACACGTCGAGGTCGCCGAACACCGTCAGCGACAGCGTGCGCGGGATCGGCGTCGCGGTCATCACCAGCACGTGCGGGACCTCGCCCGAGTCGGCCGCGACCTTCGCGCGCATCGCGGCCCGCTGCTCCACGCCGAAGCGGTGCTGCTCGTCGATCACGGCAAGCGACAGCGACCGGAACCGCGCGCCCTCGAGGAGCAGCGCATGGGTGCCCACGGCGATCTGCGCCTCGCCGCTCGCAAGCCGCGCCAGCGCCTCGCGCCGCGCCGCGGCTCCGAGGCTCCCGGTGAGCAGCTCCACCCGCACGTCGCTTCCCGCAAGGAACCGCGAGATCGACGCGAAGTGCTGCTCCGCGAGGAGTTCCGTCGGCGCCACCATCGCCGCCTGCCCGCCGGATGCAACCGCGGCGAGCATGCCGTAGAGCGCCACCGCGGTCTTGCCGCTTCCAACGTCCCCCTGCAGCAGGCGGTTCATCGGAAGCCTCCCGGCCATGTCCGCCGCGATCTCGGCGCACGCCGCCACCTGGTCGTCCGTGAACGCGAAGGGAAAGCGCGCGCGGATGCGGGCATCAACGGCCGCGGTCACCGGCACCGCGCGGGCGCGCGAGGACGTGCGCATGCGGTGCTTCTTCATCATCACGCCGAGCTGCAGGACGAGGAGCTCCTCGAGCGCCAGCCGCCGCCGCGCCTCGAGCACCTCGTCCTCCTCGCGCGGGGCGTGCATGCGCCGGTAGCAGTCGGCAAGCGGCGGAAGCGCGCGCGAGGCCCGGTACTCGGCCGGGAGCGGATCCTCCAGCTGCGCCGCGAGCGGCTCGAGCACGGCGCGCACGGCGCGCTCGACCTGCGCGCTCGAGAGCTCCTCGCTCGCGGGGTAGACGGGGCGAAGGCGCTCCTCCCGGGCGGCTGCCGGCTCTTCGCCCTCGGGCTCCCACTTTGGGTTCGCCAGTTCCAGGTACTTCCCGCGGAGCTTCGCCTGCCCCTGCAGCACGCCGCGCGAGCCCGGGTGAAGCCTTCCCCGCATCCACGGTGCGTTGAACCACACCGCACGCACCGTGCCGGTGGCGTCCTCGAAGGTGGCCTCGGTGCGCGGCTTCGGCCGGGGCGCGTGCCGCACCGAGGCCGCCTCCACCCGGACGGCCGCAATCGGCGACTCGCCGCGAGAGCACAGCTCCGCCAGCTCCGCGACGGTGCGCTCGCCCCGGTCGCGCTCCCAGCGCATCGGAAGGTGGCGCAGCAGGTCCCCCGCGGTCGAGATCCCCAGGTGGCGGAACGCGGGCGCCGTCCGCGGCCCGATGCCGGGGACCGCGTCGATCGGTGTCGACGGCCGAAGTTCCTTGTCCGGCATGGTGCTCCCTGCGCGGGCGTATCGTAACGGCGTGGCAAGGCGACCCTTCGATCCCAGCCTCGCGCGGGGCGGGCTCTTCGATCCGCAGCCCGCGCGGCCCGGCGACGAGACCTCGGCGCAGGGATCGCCGCCGCCGCTCACCGTCACGCAGGTCTCCGAGCGGATCCGCGGCGCCGTGGACGCGCTCGGGCGCGTGCGCGTGGTCGGGGAGGTGAGCAACTTCGCCAACCGGCGCCACTGGTACTTCACGCTCAAGGACGCCGAGTGCCAGGTCGACTGCGTGATGTGGGCGTCCCGCTCGGCGTCCGCGGGATTCGTCCCCGACGACGGCACGGAGGTGGTGGTCACGGGAACGGTGACGCACTACGGACCGCGCGGGCGCACGCAGCTCGAGGTTTCGTCGATCGAGCGCCGCGGCGAGGGCACGCTGCAGGCGCGCTACGACGCGCTCCGGCGCGAGCTGGAGGCCCTCGGCTGGTTCGATCCCGCGCGCAAGCGCGAGCTCCCGGCCTTCCCGCGGCGCGTCGCCGTGATCACGAGCTTCGGAGCCGACGCACTGCAGGACGTCCTCCGCACCGCGCGCATGCGCGCCCCCTTCGTCGACATCCTCGTGGTCGGCGTCCCGGTGCAGGGCCCCGAGGCCGCCCCCGCCGTCGCACAGGCAATCGCCGCGGTGGACCGGCGCGCCGACGAGCTTGGGATCGATGCCGCCATCGTCACCCGCGGCGGCGGGAGCATCGAGGACCTCTGGGCGTTCAACGAGCGCGTCGTCGCCGAGGCCGCGTACCGGGCCACGGTGCCACTCGTCTCCGCGATCGGCCACGAGTCCGACACCACGATCCTCGACTTCGTCGCCGACCACCGCGCATCGACGCCCACGCAGGCGGTGATGGCGCTGTTCCCCGACCGTGCCGCCGAGGCCGAGCGGGTGGACTCGCTTGCGGGGCGCGCGGCGCGCTCGGCCCGGCGCCGGATCGCCGAGGCGCGCACGCGCCTTGCGTACCTCGCCCGGCACCCGCTCCTCCGCTCGCCGCGCGCGGCGCTCGAGGTCCGTCGCGCCGAGGTCGAACGCCTGTCGGCGCGGCTTCGCTCTGCGGCCCAGCTCCGCCGCGGGACGGCCGAGCGCCAGCTCGCCGCGCTTCGCGTGCGCCTCGACGCGCTCCGGCCCGCCGCCCGGCACGCGGCCGCTGCGGGTCGGGTCGAGGCGCTCGCCTCCCGCCTCCACGCCGCGGCCCGTCGCGGTGTCGCCGACCGCCGCCGCCACGCCGAGGCGCTCGACCGGCAGCTGCGCATCCTCGGGCCGGGCGAGACGCTCGCGCGCGGATGGTCGCTCTCGTTCGACGCGTCCGGGCGGCTCGTGCGCAGGGTGGCCGACGCCCGCCCCGGAACCGCGCTCGTCACGCGCCTCGCCGACGGCGAGGTCCGCTCCACCGTCGATCCCGCTGCACCCGGCAACGGGTAACGTCCTTCCACGCCGGAGTCCATGCCATGAGCAAGCCCGTCCGCAAGTCCACCGCCAAGGGCAACGAGCCCGACCCGAACGATCCCGCCGTCGCCGAGCTCGGCTTCGAGGAGGCCGTGGAGGAGCTCGAGCGGATCGTCGAGCGCATGGAGGGCGGCGAGTCGTCGCTCGAGGAGAGCCTCCGCGAGTACGCCCGCGGCGATGCGCTGGTACGCCGCTGCCGGCAGGTGCTCGACCAGGCCGAGCAGCGCATCCAGTCGATCGGCGGCGCGCAGCTCGACGCCGGCGCCGAGCCGCGCACGCAGGGGAACGGCGGCTGACGCCGCGCGGACGCGCATGAAGGACTGGACCGACGTGGCGATCGCGCTGCCGACGTTCGTGAACGTCGCGTTCGCGTTCGCCTTCGGCGCATGCGCCGGCAGCTTCGTGCACGTGGCCGCGTACCGCGTGCCGCTCGGGATCAGCGTCGTGAGCCCGCCGTCCCGCTGCCCGACCTGCGGGTTCCGCCTGCCGTGGCACGACAACGTGCCCATCGTCGCGTACCTCCGCCTGCGCGGGCGATGCTCCGCGTGCGGCGTGCGCATTCCATCTCGCTACGTCTGGAGCGAGGTGGGGATGGGGCTGCTGTTTGCGCTGGCGATGGCGGTGCTCACGCTTCCGGTGCGAGGCAGCGCTTGGCATGAGGTGGGCCACGGCTGGTGGTCGCAGCAGGGCCTGGTGCATGGCATGCCCGCCTTCCTTGCGGTGTTCACCGGGCTCTCGGCGCTCGCGGCGATGACCGCCACCGATGCGCGCAGCTTCCTCATCCCGGTGGCCATCCCCACGTTCGCGTCCGTGGCTGCGTTCGTGCTGTGGCCGCTCGCGGCCCTCCTGCAGCGCGACGGCTCCCCGCCGTTCCCGCTCGAGACGCCGTCCTGGACGGCGTGCATCGCAGCGCTCGGCGGCATGGCAGGCCTTGCCGTGTCGCGCGTGCTGCTCGCCGCCGGCGTGCTGCCCCGGTCCTTCGCCGACTGGGATGACTTCGCCGCGCACGAGGGCGACGTGTATGCCGACTACCCGTTCGCACGCCGCGAGATGGTCAAGGAGGTCGCCTTCGTCGGCCCCGCCGTGCTGCTTGCGCTTGCCGGCGCCGCGCTGGCGCCGCACGTCCCCCACGAAGGCCCGCTCCCGGCGCCGCTTGGGGCGTTCCTTGCCGTGGCCACGGGCTTCCTCGTGGGCGGGGCGATCGTCTGGGCGCTGCGCATCGTGGCGACGCTCCTCCTCGATTCGGAGGCGCTCGGCCTCGGCGACGTCCACCTGATGGCCTGCGTCGGGGCGGTGTTCGGCTGGAAGGTGGCCGTGGCCGGGTTCCTGGTGGCGCCCTTCGTGGGATTGGCATGGTGGCTGGTCAACCTGTTCCGGCGCGCGCCCATGCGCGTGCCGTACGGACCCTCGCTTGCCGTCGGATCGGTGGTGGCGTGGCTCCTCAAGCCCGCGCTCGCAGCGGTCATTGCCTGGGGCCTTGTGTCCATGGCCGACCTCGGCGGGCACGCCCGTTCATCGCCGGGCGAGGCGCTTGGCGTGTGCCTGGTGCTCGGCACGGCGGCCACGGTGGCCGCAGCCATGGCCCGCCGGTCCGGTGGCCTGGCGGCCGCGGCGTCCATCGTCCTGATGCTGGCGGCCGTGGTCGGCTGGATCCTCGCCGCACCAAGCCGGGCGGGCCTGGGTGCTGCATCGGGCGCCATCCTCGCAGTGCTGAGCCTCGTGGGCAGCCTGCTCTGCGGTTCGTGGCTCGAGGAGGATCCGGGGCCCCGGACTGCGCTTCGTCGGATCCTCCGGGTGCTCGCATTTGCGGTGGTGGCGGCCGGGGTCTTCCTGCTGGTGGCCCGTCCACCCGTCGGAAATCCATAAAAACGCCTGCCATGCCCTTTACAGGGGCATTCTGCCCGGGTTGAATGATGGTGCCCGCAAGGATGCGGGCAGGGGTGCAGCGCACCCCGACGGACCGTTTGCCCCGTGAAAGGACTCAGCACGCCATGATGAACACCCGCTGGATCGCCGCACCCGCGCTCGCCCTCGTCGCGACGCTCGCCGGTTGCAACGACGCGCAGAAGAACGCGCAGTCGGAGCTCCTCAACCAGAACGAAGACCTCGCCAAGCAGCTCTCCGACAAGGACGATCGCCTCAACGCGCTCGGCGAGCAGCTTGCGCGCGTGCAGCAGCAGGCCAACGACCTGCAGTCGCAGCTCGACGAGTGCAACCAGCGCGCTGCCGCGCCCATGCCCGCTGCCGAGGAAGTCGTGGTGGCGGACGCCAAGGACTTCCAGGGCATCGAGGGCGTCGAGGCCACCGTCCACGGCGACGACATCCACCTCACCATTGCCAACAGCCTGCTCTTCGACTCCGGCAAGACCGTGCTGAAGGACGGGGCCAAGAAGTCGCTCGACAAGATCTCGTCGGCCATCAAGGAGAAGTACGGCGACCGCGAGATCCTCGTCGTGGGCTACACCGACACGGACCCGATCCGGCGCACGGCCTTCAGCACCAACTACCACCTCGGCTTCGAGCGCGCGTTCGCGGTGCGCGGCTACCTCGATCGCAAGGGCGTCGCCGGAGCGCACATGGGCCTGATGAGCTTCGGCCCCGATCGCCCGGCGGGCACGAAGGAGAAGAGCCGCCGCGTCGAGGTGATCGTGACCGGCAAGGACGCACCCGCCGTTGCGTCGACCGAGGAACCCCGCAACGATGCGCCTGCCGCGGCCAAGTCCACCGCCCGCACCACGACGGGCAAGTCGAGCGGCGCGCCGTCGAGCCTGCGAAAGGCCTCGAACGGCCGAACGACCTCCACGTCCGCGAAGAAGAACTGACGGCCCCTCCCGATTCACGTCCTGGGCCGGTCCCGCGTCGCGGGGCCGGCCCGGTCGTTTCAGGCCCCGTTGTCTCAGGCCCCGTTGTCTCAGGCCACGTCATCCGTTCGGCGCGTCGCTTTAGGGCACCTTGATCTGCAGGCCCTTCTCTCGGACCTGCATCAGCAGGGCATTGGCCTGGTCGAGCGCCTCGCGAAGTCGGCGGACGCTGTCGGCAAGCCCGTCGTAGAGGGCGGGGTCCGCCACGAACTTGCCGGCCGTTCCCTCGCCCTGCGCCACGCGTGCCACGATGGCGTCCACCCGCGCCATCGCCGAAGCCAGCGAGTCGGCGGCCCGCACCAGCCGCTCGGAGAGCCTGCGCGCGTCCTCGCCGACCGACTGCGCCAGGTTGCCGACGATCTGCACCGTGTCCGTGGCCTCGTCGAAGAGAGTGCCCGCCTTCGCCGCGGCCGCACGCACGTCCGCGCGCAGCGCCTCGTCGCCGAGCCATCCGTTGGCGCGGTCGATGGCCGACTGCGCGCCGGCCAACGCCAGGTCAAGCCGCTCCTGCAGCCCAAGCGCACGGCCCTGCACGCTCATCGGCGGCTCTGCGCGTGCGAGCATCGGTCCATCCTTCGGAGCGCCGGGGTCGACCGCGAACGACACCTCCGAGGCCCCGCCGACGATCGACTCCGCAAGCCGCACCGATGCCGACGCAGGCACTCGGGCATCCTCGCGCAGCTCCACGGTGATGCGCACGGGAGGGTCCCACGCGGGGTCCGCTGCAACGGCGGTCACGGTCCCCACCGGCACGCCGTGCAGGGTCACGCGGCTTCCCGCGCGGACCCCCTGTGCCGACACCGTCTCCACCAGCACCGGGAAGCGCCGCTCCAGGAGAGGCTGCAGCTTCCCGAACGCCAGCAGCAGTCCCGCCAGCCCGGCGAGCGCCCCGATGGCAGTCAGCCCGATCGCGAAGTCGCGGGAGGTGGGTGCGCGGTCGGGGTCCATTTGGGCATCATCCCGCATCTCGGCCCGGCGGGCAACGCGCCGGGCGTACCATCCTCGCGCGATCCATGGACGGAGCGTCGACACCGGTCCCGCCGCGAACCCCCTACGGGCATGCCGAGATCCATCGCGGCGCGGTGTTCGCCGTGGAGCGCGTGGCGTACCGCGACGACGAGGGCCGCGAACTCGTCCGCGACGTGGTGCGCCATCCGGGCGCGGTGACGGTGATCCCGGTGCTCGACGACGGACGCCTCGTGATGATCCGCAACTGGCGCGTGGCCGTGTCGGGCTGGCTCGACGAGTTCTGCGCCGGCAAGCTTGAGCGCGGCGAGGATCCCGCCGTGGCGGCAGCGCGTGAACTCGAGGAGGAGACCGGCCACCGTGCCGCCATCATCCGCAAGGTCGGCACCTTCTTCACCAGCCCGGGGTTCGCCGACGAGCGCATGCACGTCTTCGAGGCCCGCGGCCTGGCGCCCGTGCCGCGCCGCCTCGAGGCAGGGGAGCAGATCGAGGTGGCCGTCCGCTCGGTCGAAGAACTCCGCGGGATGATCGCCGGCGGCACCCTTCAGGACGGCAAGACGCTCGGTGCGTTCATGCTCTGGACGCTGTGGGGGGCGCAGGCCCGATGAGCTGGGAACGGCCCGATCCCGACCCCGCGGGCTTCCTCGCCTGGAGCGTGCCGCTGGTGCGCTTCGCGGGCATCCGGTTCCGGGTGCACTTCACGTTCCTCGCCTACGCGGCGCTCGTGCTCCTCATGGCGGCATTCGGCCCGCCGGGGGGCACGCCCCTCCTCGGCATCGCCTCCAACGTCACGGCCATCGCGGCGCTGCTCGTGGTGGTGCTCGTGCGCGAGGCGGCGCGCGCGCTGGTGGTTCGCGCCGCCGGCGGCAGCGCCGACGAGGTGATCCTGTGGCCGCTCGGCTCGCTTCGCGGCATCGATCCCGCGCCGGGCGCGCGTGCCGCGCTGCTGGCGGCTGCGCCTGGCGCGGCGGCGTCGCTTGTCCTGCTTGCGGCGGTCGGCATCCCGCTCGGGCTCGCCACCGGGGAGTGGGCCGCCGTGGCCGTCCCGGACCCGCTCGACGCATCGTGGCTCAGCAACCCGCACCCTGCGTGGATGGAAGCGCTGTGGATCACCCAATGGACCGGGGTGCAGGTCTTCCTGATCGCGCTCCTCCCGCTGGTGCCGCTCGACGGCGGCAGGGTGGTGACCGCCATCGCCATGCGCTCGCGGGGGGAGTTCGATGCGCCGCGCGTCACCGCCACCTTCTCGCTCGTCGCCAGCGGCGTCCTCGGCATCGTGGCGATGGTCCGCGTGTACCCCACGCTGCTCTCGGTGGCGATCGCCTGCGCGGGGTTTGCGGCGGTGCAGCTCTGGCGGCTGCGTGCGGGAGACTCCGTGGCAGTGTCCGCGCGGCCCGAGTGGATGCCGCCCCGCGACGATGACGACCGAGAGGAGCGCGCGGAGCGCGAGCGCGCCGAGCGCGAGCGAGCCGCCCGCGCCGCCGAGGAACGGGCGGTGGATGCCGTCCTCGAGAAGATCGCCCGAGAGGGTGCCGACCGCCTGACAGATGCGGAGCGCGCGACGCTTGCCCGGGCCACGGAGCGGCGCCGCGGGGATCGCCGCTGAGCGCACGCACGGGGCATTCCGATTATCGTCTTCGCTTCGCCATGGGCATCCACGATCGACCGTACTACCGCGCCGGAAGCGGCCAACCACCGAGGCATCCGCTGCCGCGCGGATGGAGCGCCACGGTCTGGATCATCGCGCTGTGCGTGGCGGTGTTCGTGGTCGACGGGTTCCTTCCCAAGGGCGCCGAGCCGGTGGGTTCGCGCCTTGCCGACGGACTGACCGCGGCAGAGGTGCGTTCGCTCGATCCATCGAACATACGCCTGCAGGTCCCGCAGCAGGTGTCGCGCGACGTGGCCATCGGCCAGGCCGGGTACGTGGATCCCGCAACGGGGTCGGCCACGCTCCTCGGCGAGGTCGAGTACCGGGTGAACCACCCCCTGCAGCGATGGGGCTACTTCTCCACGGCGCGCGCCGTGTACGGCACGGACCCGATCCTCGGCTCCACGGGCTACGAGGTCTGGCGCTTCATCACATTCCAGTTCCTGCATGCGAACCAGACGCACCTGCTGTTCAACATGCTGACGCTCTGGTTCTTCGGGCCGATGGTCGAGCGGTTCCTGGGAACGAAGCGCTACGTTGCCTTCTACCTGCTGTGCGGCGTCGCGGGCGCGCTCTGCTACCTGCTCCTCAACGGGCTGGCCATCGGCGGCCAGGCTGCGTTCGGCGAGTCGTTCCGACTTCCCGGGCTCCTCTTCAACGACCCGACGACGCCGCTCGTCGGCGCATCGGCCGGCGTGTTCGGCGTGATCATGGCCTGCGCGTACCTGGCGCCCAACGCCGAGGTGGCGCTCTTCTTCGTGATCCCCATGCGCCTGGGGACGCTGGCCTACGGGCTGCTGGGCTTCGCGCTGCTTGCGGTCATCTTCGGGTGGTCCAACGCGGGCGGCGAGGCTGCCCACATCGGCGGCGCGCTTGCCGGGTGGTGGCTCATCCGCAATCCCGCGCACCTGCACGGCCTGCTCGACTTCGTCGGCCAGTATGACCCCACCAGCCGAGTGGCGCGCGCACGCGCCGGCATGCGACGCTCCGCCGGCGGCCCCGTGGGGCGCGACCCGGGCGCCGCGGAGGTCAACCGCATCCTCGACAAGATCACCGCGCAGGGGCTGCATTCGCTCACCGAGGACGAGAAGCGAACCCTCCGCGAGGCGAGCCGCAGGTCCCGGTGAGCGCACTCCGCTTCGAGGTCCTTGCGCGCTGCGGCGCCAACCGTGCGCGGCTCGGGCGCGTGCACACGCCGCACGGCTCGTTCGACACCCCGGCATTCATGCCCGTGGCCACGGCCGCGGCGATGAAGGGGCTGACGCCGGCGCAGGTGCGCGGCACCGGCAGCCAGATCATCCTGAACAACGCCTACCACCTCATGCTCCGTCCGGGCGGTGACCTCCTCGAGCGCTTCGGCGGCTCGCGGCGACTGATGCGCTGGGACGGGCCCATGCTCACCGACAGCGGCGGCTACCAGGCGTACAGCATGAGCGACACCGCCCGGCTCGACGAGGACGGCGTCACGTTTCGCAGCTTCGTGGACGGCTCCAAGGTGCACCTCGGGCCCGAGTCGAGCATGCGGGTCCAGAACCAGATCGGGGCCGACATCATCATGGCCTTCGACGACTGCCCCCCCGCGGCGCTGCCGACCGACGGCGACGAGCGGCGCCTCGCGCGCGCCCGTGGGGTGGCCGACCACGCCCGGCGGCTTGCCGAGGCGCACGAGCGCACGCTCCGCTGGCTGGGGCGGTGCGTGAAGGCGCACGCCCGCCCGCGGGAGCAGGCGCTCTTCGGCATCGTGCAGGGCGCCACCGACCTCGACCTGCGCCGGCGCTCCGCGGAGGGCGTCTGCTCCTTCGACCTCCCGGGCTACGCCATCGGCGGCGTCGCGGTCGGGGAGGGGACCGACGCCATCCGGACGGTCGTGGAGTTCACCGCGCCGCTCCTGCCCGACGACCGCCCGCGGTACCTGATGGGGGTGGGGTACGAGCGGGACCTGGTGATGGCCGTGGCCGCGGGGGTCGACATGTTCGACTGCGTGCTTCCCACCCGCAACGGCCGGAACGCCAACGCCTTCACCCGGGAGGGCCCGATCCGCCTCCGGAACGCCTGCCATGCAGAGGACCCCCGGCCGATCGACGCCGGCTGCGACTGCGAGGCCTGCGGCGGTGGTTTCAGCCGGGCCTACCTGCGGCACCTCTTCGCGGCCGAGGAGATGCTCGGCCCGACCTTGGTGAGCATCCACAACATCCGCCACTTCCAGCGCCTTATGATGGACATTCGGGCCGCGATCCGTGACGATGCGTGGCCGTGGCTCCTGTCGTCCTGGCCGTGCCTCGGCCGGCAGCAGCCTGCAACCGATTCGGACAGACCATGACCACCGCCTCGCTCCTCGTGCAGTCCATCCTCGCCCAGGCCTCCCAGGGTCCCTCGCTCCCCGGGGCGCCCGCGGCGGCGCCCGCGGCGGGTGCGGATGCGGCCGCCACCGGCGCCGCTGCGCCGCAGGCGGCGACTGCGGGTCCCGGCTTCATGATCATGATGGTGGTCCTCCTCGGGGCCATGATCCTCTTCAGCTTCGTCAGCGCCCGGCGCGAGAAGAAGAAGCGCGCCGAGCTCCTCGACAACATCAAGAAGCACGACAAGGTTCTCACCATCGGCGGGGTTGTCGGCACCGTCGTCGAGATGAAGGACGATGCGGTCGTCCTGAAGGTCGACGAGACGTCCAACACCCGCATTACCTTTACGAAGACCGCGATCTCGCAGGTGATCCAGCAGGGCGCCACGGCCTGACCGGCCGCCCACTTCCCGCGCACGACGCCCGCCGCCCGAGACGCCACTGATGCAACTGCTCTTCCACACGCTCATCCTCCCGCTCCTCCTCGTCGTCTACGTGGCGGGGGTGCGCAAGTCTTTCGCACCGCTCAAGCGCTCGCTCGCGGACACGATCGTCATCGCGGCGACGTGCGTGGTGATGTTCCTTGCCATCGTGCCGTTCGACCAGAAGATCAAGCTCGGCCGCGACCTCCGCGGCGGCGTCAGCCTGATCTACGCGGTCAACATGCCGCCGGAGGCCGATTCCCAGGCCAAGTCCGACCTGCTGACGCAGACCATCAAGACGCTCAAGAACCGCGTCAACCCGCAGGGCGTCCTCGACCTCACCATGACGCCGCAGGGGGAGGACCGCATCGAGGTGGTCATGCCGCTGCCGGGCGACGAGGTTCGCACGGCGCAGAAGTCGTACAACGCGGCGCTCGGCGCGCTCCTCGAGAAGGCGCGCCTCACGCCCCGCGAGCTCGATGCCGCGCTGGCCGCCGGAAAGGTCGCCGAGCTCGCGCGCGGCGACGCCGCCCGTGCCGCGCAGCTCGAGAAGCTGCAGGCCGCGTGGACCGCGGCCCGCGACGCGCGCAAGGCGTTCGACGACGCGCAGCGCGCCGGGACGCAGGGCTCCGACCTCGACCGGCTGGCCGATGCGGCCGCCGCCGCGGAGGTGTCGTACGAGTCGCAGCGCTCGTCGGTGCAGACCGGCACGCTCACCGCCAGCCGATGGCAGCGCGCGCTGGCGCTCGGCGAATCAGGCAAGAAGCCGCAGGAGCGCACCGACGCAATCGCCGCGCTGAAGGCGGAGTTCCCTGCCGCGGTCGGCGAGATCGACGCGGCGCTCAAGGCGTGGGACTCCTACTCGGGCCTGCGGACCGTGCTCGACGACCCCGAGGACCTGAAGCGCCTCCTCCGCGGGGCGGGCGTCCTCGACTTCCGCATCGCGGTCACGCCGCAGAACTCGCTGGGAGTGAACGTCGAGGAGCTCCGCAAGCAGCTCGCCGAGGGCGGTGCGCTCGCGGCGGAGAGCCCCGTGGCGCGCTGGTTCCGCATCAACTCGCTCGACGAGTGGGCGCGCACCCCGGAGCAGAAGACGGCGCTCGAGGCCAACCCCGTCCAGTACTTCGCGTCCGTGCGCGGGCTTGTTGCGGGCACGGGCCCCGACCGGCAGATCTACGTCCTGCTCTGGACCACCCCTGACCGCAGCCTGACCCACGAGCCCGGCGGCAAGGAGTGGGCCATCAAGCAGGTCGGCCGCACGGCCGACGCGCTCGGCCGCAACGCCGTCAGCTTCCGCCTCGACGACACGGGCGGCTCGGAGATGGGGCGCCTCACGGGAGGCAACGTCGGGCAGCCGATGGCGATCGTCCTGGACAACCAGGTCTACACCGCGCCGAACCTCAACTCCAAGATCAGCGACAGCGGCATCATCGAGGGCAACTTCTCCGAGAAGGAGATCGATTACCTCGTCCGCGTGCTCGCCTCCGGCTCGCTCGGCGCGCGGCTCTCGCCGGAGCCCGTGTCCGTGAGCGTGCTCGGTCCCGCGATGGGCAAGGACAACCTCTCGCGCGGGCTCGACAGCGTGAGGATCTCGCTGTTCGTCACCTTCGCGGTGATGCTCGTCTACTACTTCATCCCCGGCCTCATCGCCAACCTGTCGCTGGTGGTCAACGCGCTGGCGATCTTCTTCTGCATGGTGCTGGTGGACGCCAACTTCACCCTCCCGGGCCTCGCGGGCATCGCGCTCACCATCGCCATCGCGGTGGACAGCAACGTGCTCATCTACGAGCGCCTGCGCGAGGAGCTCGTGGACAAGGGCGAGCGCCTCGCCGAGGCGGTCGAGACCGCCATGGGCCGCGCCGCGAGCGCCATCATCGACGGCAACATCACCAACCTGATCGCGGTCGTGGTGCTGTACTGGTTTGCCGGCGCCGAGGTGAAGGGCTTCGCCCTCGTGATGGGCATCGGCACCTTCACCACGCTCGCCGCCGGCCTGATCGTCACGCACGTGCTGCTCCGCGCCTACGCGCTGGGCACCGGCGCGCGCACGGTGGGCATGCTGCCGATCGCCGTGCCGGCGCTCGCCACCGCGCTGCGCCCGAAGATCGACTGGCTGCGGTTCCGCCACGTGTTCTGGGCGGGAAGCCTGGTGTTCGGCATCGTCTGCGTGGCGGCGCTCGTGAGCCGCGGCGAGGACATCCTGGAGACCGAGTTCCGCGGCGGAACGTCGATGACCATGTCGACGCGTCCCGCGCGCGAGGGCGAGGCCGCCGCTGCCGGGCGGATCATGCTCGAGCGGTCCGCGGTGGAGGAGCGGCTGCGCGCGGCAGGTGCCGCAAGCGCATCCGATCCCATCCTGTCCGAGCTCCGCAACGCCGTGGTCCTCACCGTCGGCGAGGCGGGCGAGGGCGGTGCGTCGACCGGCTTCCAGATCAAGGTGCCGAACCCCACGGGGATCGGCGACGAGGCCAAGGTGGCCCCGGCGCTGACCGCCGCGGTGGTGGACGCCTTCAAGGATGACATGGACATCCGGCGTCCGGTGTCCTTCGAAGGCGCCGCGGACCGTTCGTCCGCCGGGCGCGCCTTCCGGATCGACCGCCCGAACCTCGGCGACGTGCTCTCGCGCACCGGCCTCGACGTGCCCACCGACGAGGCGATCGGCGGCGTGGCCATCGTGGTCGCGTCGATCGAGCCTCCGATCGCGCCTGCCGATGCCGCCGAGCGCATCCGCCGCCTCCGCAGCCAGCCGGACTTCTCCGAGGTGGCCGGGCGCTCCGTGGACGTGGTTGGCCTCAAGCCTTCGGGCGACGGCCGGTTCACGGAGATCGCCGTGGTCGTGGCCGACCCGGACCTCGCGGGCCGCAAGGTGTCCGATGCGGCGTGGCAGAAGAACTACGCCGACCTGGAATGGCGCCTGGTGTCGGGCGCGCTCAGCCAGCAGGCGTCGCTCGAGCAGGTGTCCAGCATCTCGCCCTCGGTGGCGCGCGACCTGGCCCGCCAGGCGGCCCTCGCGGTGGTCCTCTCCTTCGTGGGCATGCTCGTGTACATCTGGATCCGCTTCGGAAGCCTGCTGTACTCGGTGGCGACCATCGTGGGCGTGGTGTTCAACGTCGCGGTGTGCCTCGGCCTGCTGGCCATGACCGGCTGGATCGGGGAGACGGGCGTCGGCCACGCGCTGCGCATCCAGGACTTCCGCATCGACCTCAACGTCATCGCGGCGCTCCTGATCGTGATCGGCTACTCGCTGAACGACACCATCGTCATCCTGGACCGCGTGCGCGAGAACCGCGGCAAGCTGCCGTACGCCACGCGCGGAATCATCAACGACTCCATCAACCAGACGTTCAGCAGGACGCTGCTCACCGGCGGATGCACGGCGGTCACCCCGATCGTGCTCTTCTACCTCGGCGGGCCCAGCATCCAGCCGTTCGCGTACACGTTCTTCGTGGGTCTCGTGGCGGGCACGTTCTCGTCCGTCGCCATCGCGGCCCCGCTTGTCTATGTCCCCGGCAATGGATCGCCGGAGCAGGCCGGTGGCACTGCGTCCAACGCCACCGCCGCGGCCGCCTGACGGCCTCGGTTGTCCTGAATCGCCATGGAAGGAGATTCGCCATGTCAAACGGAGCCCGCCTCACTGCCGTGATCGTCGTCGTCGCGGTGGCGGCCATCGGCCTCTACCTCGCGCTCACCTCGCCGTCGCAGCCCGCTGCGGCCACCGCCGGCGCCGAGTCGCTCACGCAGCCCTCGCCGACGGAAGGGCTCGGAGAGCTCGCCGGCTCGTCGTCGGCCTCCGCGCCCGCGGTGCCTCCCGCGGATGCCTTCGGCACGCCGAGCGGCACCATCACCCCGGCCGTCCCCGCGGCGCCCGAAGCGTCCTCGAGCACGCTCGTCGGCGGCGCGGCCGGCGCGTCGATCGGCGGCGGTTCGGCTGCCCCCGGCGGCGCGCGTCCCACCGGCGCCGCCCCGACGACCCCCACCACCGTCGTGGGTGTTCCGATCGTGACCAACAGCCCCGGCCCCGCTGGCTTGACGGCCCCCGCCGGCGAGTCGTCCGCACGGGAGTACACGATCAAGTCGGGCGACACGCTTGAGGCGATCGCACGCGCCGAGCTTGGCAGCGGCCAGAAGTGGAACGCGATCGTGGCGGCAAACCCCGGCCTGGACCCGAAGGCGCTGAAGATCGGCCAGAAGATCAAGCTTCCGGGCTCAGGTTCCGCTGCGACCACGGAGACCATGAATTCCTCGGGCGGCAACACCTACACGGTGCAGCGTGGCGACACGCTGTACGGGATCGCCCGCAAGGTGTACGGCGCTTCCACGGATGCCGACATCCGGCGCATCGTCGAGGCCAACGGTGCCCAGCTCAAGAACAAGGACACCCCGCTCAAGCCGGGCATGAAGCTTGCCGTGCCGGCGAAGCGCTGACACGCGTTATCGGTCACCAAAGACCCCTTCGCAGCAATTGCGAGGGGTTTTTTGATTCCTCGCACCGCCTGCCCGCGAATAACGTACAGAATCCGTTCACCTGCGGGCACGGCGCCGTTCGGGCCGTGCCGGTGGTACCTGTGATCCGTCGCACCCCACCTTCCGAGACCAAATCCCCATGATCCCGACCAGCATCCGGCCGTTTGCCTCCGTCGCGCTGCTCGCCTCCGCCTCCGGGCTGCTCGCTGCGTTCGGTCCCGGCGGGCAGACGGCCATCCTTCAGGCCGCACGCACATCGGCGGGTTCCGCCGACCGCATCCAGATCGGGCTTGAGCCCACCTGCGTGTCGGAGATCCCCGGCGTTCCGGTGTCGGTGTGCTTCGTGCCGAACGCGTCGCCGGCGGAGGTGGAGCAGGTGATCAACTCGATGCGTGCCACCTGGGCCGCCGACCTGGCCGCGCGCGATGCCGAGGCCGAGGGCGGCGCCGCCTACGAACTGGGCACGCGCTGGAACATCAACGGCAGCTCGGCGCAGGGCGCCCCGGTGACGCTCCGCTGGTCCATGCCCGCCGATGGCCTGTCCATCCCCGACGGCATCTCCGGCGGCGCGGCAAGCCCCAACAACCTCAACGCCACATTCACCACCAAGTTCGGCAGCGTCGAGGCCGGCAAGAACCTGATCCGCCAGGTGTTCGCGCGCTGGAGCGAGCTGTCGGGCGTGACCTACACCGAGGTCACCGACGACAATGCCGTGTGGGGCTCGTCCGGCGGCACCACGCGCGGGGACATCCGCATCGTCGGCCGCACCTTCGGGTCCACCGGCGTGCTGGCCTACAACTTCTTCCCGAACAACGGCGACATGGTCATCGTGACCAGCAACAGCGGGTCCTGGAGCACCGCCAACAACAACCGCTACTTCCGCAACATCCTCGCGCATGAGCACGGTCATGGGCTTGGGTTTGACCACGTCTGCCCCGCGAACCAGTCCAAGCTGATGGAGCCCTTCATCTCCACCGCCTACGACGGGCCGCAGAACGACGACATCCGCTGCGTGCAGCGTGCCTACGGCGACAACTACGAGCCCAACGACACCATGGCCGCGGGCAACACCACGGTGATCACGGGCGCAGGCACCGTGTCGAAGTCGGACTGCTCGATCGACGACAACCTCGACGTCGACTTCTACCGCTTCAGCGCCACGGCAAACTCCACGATCTCCGTCACTGTCGCCCCGGCCGGGCCCACCACCTACCTGTCGGGCCCCCAGAACTCCAACGGCAGCTGCTCGGCGGGCACTTCCGTGAGCCCGCGCCTGGTGCACAACCTCAACGTGCAGGTCGTCCGCGGCTCCACCGGGGCAACCGTGGTGGCCACCGCGGCCGCCACCGCGGCCGGGGGTGCCGAGACCCTCACCAGCATCCTGCTACCGGCGGCGGACACCTACGCGGTGCGCGTGTACACGTCCTCTGCGACCGACGACGTGCAGGTCTATTCAATGACCGTCACCCTCAACCTGGCGCCCGAGCGTCCGACCGACGTGAACGGCGACGGAATCGTCGACGGTGCCGACCTTGGCATCCTTCTCGGGACGTGGGGGCCCGTGGCCTGCGGGTCCATCTACGACTTCACCGGCGACTGCAAGGTGGACGGCGCGGACCTCGGCATCCTGCTCGGCGACTGGGGTTGAGTTTCAGGGTGCCTCCCGCGCGAATCCGTCTCGGAGAGCCAGCGAATCCACGCGGCCGGCGTCCCTCGGGGCGCCGGCCGCCTCGCTTCCATGCGCGTCCACTTCCATGACGACTACGCGGTGCCGCTGCCGGAAGGGCACGCCTTCCCGATGCGGAAGTTCCGGATCCTCCGGGACATCCTCCTGCACGAGGGGCTGGTGGACGCCGAGGACGTCGTGGCCCCGCCCGAGGCGCCCTGGGAGGTCCTGGCGCTCGCGCATTCGGCCGACTACCTGGCCAGCCTCCGTGACGGCACGCTCTCGCCGGAGGCGGTTCGTCGGCTCGGGCTGCCGTGGAGCCCGGGCCTGGTCGTGCGCAGCCGGCGCGCCACCATGGGCACCCTGATGGCGGCCCAGGCCGCGCTGGAGCAGGGCATCGCCGCGAACCTTGCCGGCGGCACGCACCACGCCCGGCACGGGCACGGCGAGGGGTACTGCGTGATCAACGACGTGGTCGTCGCCGTCCGGGCCCTCGCGCGCACCGGGCGTGCCTCGCGCGCGCTGGTGATCGACCTCGATGTCCACCACGGCAACGGCAACGCCGAGCTGCTGGCCGCCGACCCGGGGGCGTTCACGTTCTCGATGCACGGCGCACGCAACTATCCGCTGCAGCGCCCGCCCTCGAGCCTCGACATCGAGTTGCCCGACGGCACGGGCGACGACCAATACCTCGCCGCGCTCGACGCCCACCTCGGGACCTGCTTCGACCGCGCGCGCCCGCAGGTGGCCTTCTTCCTTGCGGGCGTCGACGTGGTCGCCGGCGACCGGTTCGGGCGCCTCGCGCTGAGCCGCGACGGCCTTGCCGCACGCGACCGCCGCGTGCTCGAGGCGGCATCGCGACGGGGCGTACCGCTGGTCCTCGTGCTCGCGGGCGGCTACGCCCGCACCGCCGAGGACACGGCGGACCTCCACGCGCAGGTGCACCGCCAGGCGCGCGCGCTCGGCCTCGGCTGACGCGGTGCCGGCGCCGGATCGCGGGTCAGTTGCTCTCCCACGCCCCGGCAAGCGCATCCGATGGCCGGACGCGCGAGGACCGCTCGCCGCCGTCGCCGGCCTCCGCCGCGATGGCGCCGTCCTTTCCGACCTGCTCGAAGCGCACGTTGACGCGCCGCGACACGCCGCGCTGCGGCATGGTCACGCCGTACAGCTGGTCGCACGCCTGCATGGTGCGCTTGTGGTGCGTGATGACGATGAAGTGGCTGCGATCGAGGAACTCGTGCAGCACCCCGCAGAAGCGCTCGACGTTGGCCTCGTCAAGCGCCGCATCGACCTCGTCGAGGAGGCAGAACGGGCTCGGCTTGCTCTGGAAGATGCTGAGGAGCAGGGCCACCGCGGTCATGGTCTTCTCGCCGCCGGAGAGCTGGCTGATGAGGCGCGGCTCCTTTCCGGGCGGCTTGGCGCGGATCTCCACGCCGGACTCGAGGATGTCGACCTCGCCCGTCTCCTCGTCGGGCACCAGGAACAGGTCAGCGCTGCCGCCTCCGAAGAGCCGGCGGAACATGCCGCCGTTGCCCGCGAAGTTCTCGCGGACCGTGTTGAACACCTGCTCGAAGCGGACGCGCGTGACCGCGTCGAGCTGCACGATCAGCTCGCCGAGCTGCCTGGTGGCGGCGTCGATGTCGGCCACCTGCCGCACCAGCTCCTCGTTCCGCTGCTCGAGCTGGCCCTCCTCGTCGATGGCGTCGAGGTTGACGTTGCCGAGCGCGCGGATCTCGTCCTTGATCGAGGCCAGTTCCTTCTCGGCCGCACCGCGGTCCGTGGCCTCCCATCCCGGGAGGGCCCGTGCCGCCAGGTACTGCTCGTAGCCCGCGCCGAGGTCAAGCTCCAGTTCCGCGAGCGTCGATTCCTCGAGCGCCTCGCGCTTGATCTCCACCTCGCGTCGGCCGAGCTCCACGCTGTTCCAGTTGCGTTCCAGGATCTGCGCCTGCCCGCGGGCGATGCGCAGCGCCTCGCCGCTCTCGTCCACCGATCGCTGCGCGGCCTCGACCGCCCGCGCCGCGTCCTCGAGCGTGCCGGCGAGGCCCTCGAGCTCGGCCTTGGCGTGCTGCATGGCCGTGGCGGCCTCGGCGATCGTTGATTCGTAGCGCTCGAGCTGCTGCCGGCGCCGGTCGGCCTGCTCGGCCGCGCCCGCGCGCTGCCGCTGCTGCTCGTCTCGCGCAAGCTCCGCCGAGCGCCGCTCGCGCCGCAGCGCCTCCAGCGCCGCCGTGCGCTCCGAGCTTGCGATCCGGGCGTTGGCGAGCGCCTCGGAGGCGGCCTCCGCCTTTGCCTGCGCCTTCACGGCCGCGGCCTCGGCCACGGCTCGCTGTCCCTGCAGGGCCTCCAGCACCGCGCGACCGCGCCCGAGCCGTGCATCCACCTCGTCGCGCTCGCCCGAGAGGGACGCGGCACGCCGGTCGAGCTCCTCGGTCTCCGTGGCAAGAGTGGACTGCTCGTGCTCCACCCGCTGGATCAGCTGGTCGCATCGGTCGCGCTGGTACTGGGCGTCGACCGCGTCGCGCCGCACGGCGGCAAGGCGGTCCTCCACCTCGCGGTGGCGCTGGCGTGCCTCGTCGCTGCGGGCGAGCAGGGCGGCCGACTCCCCTTCGAGGAGCTCCATCTCCACCCCGAGCGCGCCGAGCCGCTGCGCCAGCTGGGCCAGTTCCGCGCGCCGCGCGAGCAGGCCTTCGCCGGATCCCGTGCCGGTGGGCGTGCCCACGGTCAGGCGCCCGAAGGCATCGACCAGGGCGCCATCGCGCGTCACGATGCGCGCACCCGCATGGGTCGACCCGGCCGCGGCGACCGCGACGTCCAGGCTGTCGGCAACCCACGTGTCCGCGAGCAGTCGCTCGACGATCGGGCCGGCCGCATCGCGCACCCGCACCATCGGGGCGATGGGCGAGATCCCGGCCGACGACGGGCGGTCGGCCGCGACCGCGCCGAGGATGTCGGCGGGTGCCATCGTCACGCGGCCGCGGACGCCGGCGCACGCCGCCGCCACCTCGAGCACGCGGTTGCCGCCGTCGACGACCAGCAGCTCCAGGTCACGCCCGAGGGCCGCCTCAGCCGCCGCCGCATCGGCCATGTCCGTCTCGATCCAGTCGCCGAGGATGCCGAGCACCGCCGGGAACCGGGAGCGATCGCCGACCACCTCCCGCACGGCCTCGTCGACGCCCTCGCGCGCGCGCTGCATCTCCCCGAGGAGGCGGCTGCGGCTCTCCGCCGCCGTGCGCTCGTCGCGCAGCTCCGTCAGGCGCCGAGCGAGCGCCGCATGCCGGTCGCCCAGGCTCGCGGCATCGGCGATGTGCACGTGCACCTCGCCCTCGAGGCGCATCGCCTCGTCGAGCGCCACCGAGCGGCGCACCACGTGGTGGTTGCGCGCCGCCCGCTGCGCATCGAGCTCCACCCGGAACGGCTCGCGCCGGCGCTCGATGCGCGCGCGCTGCTCGCCGATCCCGCGCTCGCGTTCCTCGATGGACGCGGCATGCGCGGCGATGCGCGCGATGTCGCGGTCCGCGGCGACGGCCTGGTCGCGCACGCGGTCGGTGGCGCCGCGTGCCTGCTGCGCCGCCTCCGCGGTGCGGGCACGCGCGTCGGAGGCGAGCATCACGGCCCGCTCGGCCTCGTTGGCGGCCTCGGCCGCCGCGGCGACGCGGTCGGCGGCGTCCTCGATCGAGGCGCTCAGCTCCGCGATCCGTGCATCAAGCGCGGAGAGGTGCGATGCGTCCGACGCCGCCTGCTCGCGCACCTCCGAGAGTCCGCGCTCGGCCATCTCGGTGCGCTGCTGCGCCTGGCGCTCGGTTCCGATGGCCTCGATCCGCCGCTGCTCCAGCGCGCGCTGGCGATCGTGAGATGCCTGCCGCTCCGCGGTTGCCTGGTTGTGGCGCTCCTCGAGGAGCACCATCGCCTCCGCCAGCTCGCGCCGGTCGGCGTCCAGCGCCGCCAGCTGGCTGGTCAGGCCGGAAAGCTGCTCGCGGTGCTCGTGGAACTGGTCGAACGCCACGGCCTCGCGCAGCGTCCGCCGCCGCGCATCCAGCCCCTGGAACCTGCGCGCCTTCTCCGCCTGTCCCTTGACGATCCGGAGCCGGCGCTCCGTCGATGCCAGCTGCTCGCGCACCAGCACCAGGTTCTTCTCGGCGTTCTCCAGCTTGCGCTGCGCCTCCACCTTGCGGCTGCGGAACTTGGCGACGCCCGCCGCCTCCTCCAGGATGCTGCGCCGCTCCATCGGCGCCGCGCGCAGCATGGCATCGACCTTGCCCTGCTCGATGATCGAGTAGGCGTCGTTGCCGATGCCGGTGTCGAGGAACAGCTCCTTGATGTCGCGCAGCCGGACCTTGCGGCCGTTGATCAGGTATTCGCTGCGACCGTCGGCATAGAGCCGGCGCGTGACCTCAACCTCGTCGGTGTCGACGGGCAGCCCGCGGTGACGGACAGCATGCCGGTTGACGGCCGCGGACGCATCCGCGCCCTCCTCGTCGACGTGCTCGGCGGGCGCATCCACCTCGGCCTCAAGCACCGCGGGGGCAGGGGCCAGCCGTGCCTGCTCCTCGGCCGTGAGCACCGGGTTCTCGAACGCAAGGGTGACGCTGGCCATCCCCGATGGCTTGCGCGATGCGCTCCCCGCGAAGATCACGTCCATCATGGCGCCGCCGCGGAGGCTCTTGGCGCTGCGCTCGCCGAGCACCCACTTGATGGCATCGACGACGTTGGACTTGCCGCAGCCGTTCGGTCCGACGATGCCGATGATCGGTGAGTCGAACCGGAACTCGGTGGTGTCGGCGAAGCTCTTGAATCCGCTCAGAACGAGGCGGGACAGACGCACGGGGACCTCCTGTCGGTCGCTGCACGGGCCCTTCCTGGGACCGCGGCTCGGGAATGCACTTCGGAGGGGCCCTGAGCAGGACCCGTCCGTCAGCGTGGGACAGTATCCCTCCGCGGCTTCGCGGCATCAAGTCCGGACCCCACGGACGCCCCCTCGAGCCCGCTGGTCCGGGACGTCCCCACCTCCGAGAGGCTCTTCGGAGCCTCTTCCTCGTTGGGGGTGTCGCCGTCGGGCCGGAACTCCGGGCGGAGGTCCTTCTCGTGGCGGTCGTCGCGGAGCACCTCCGCGAGGATCCGGTCCTGCTCGGCGCGGAAGTCGCAGTCGATGTACTTCAATCGCCAGAGCTCGTGGAGCGCGCTGATGGACTCGCTGTACGAGAAGTTCAGGCCCGTCTCGGGCCGGTCCGGGGTGGGCCGCCGGGCGAAGTAACCGATCAGCGACCCAAGGTCCGGCTTCACGCGGTCGACCGTGGCAGGCAGGTCGGCCCGCTCCCGGTAGAAGACCTCGAGGAACTTGTCGCCCTCGTCGGCCTTGACGATCAGGCGGCCGTCCCACGTGTAGAGCGTCATCGGCACCTTGACCGAGAGCCCCTCGCCGAAGACCACCACGCGCGGCTGACCGCTCTGCGCCACGTAGATCATCCGGTGATTGCTGGGGACGATGTTGAGGACGAACTTCCGCCCCATCTCCATCGCGATGATGTGCGGGTCCCGCCGCTTGTCGAGGGCCTCGAAGGCCGACAGGCGGATCTCCACGTCGGGGTCGTCGAGCAGCTCGCGCAGGCCCAGCTCGATCTCGGCGTTGGTGCCAATGCGGCCGAGCAGCTTGATGGCCTCGGTGCGGATCGTGAGCGAGTCGCTCTTGCGCGCCAGCTCCAGGAGCGGCGGCACGGCCAGCTGGTCGTCCAGCTTGCTGCCGGCGTTCAGCGCCGCGAACCGCGGCTGCTCCTCGGGGTACTCGTAGAGGTCCTGGATCATCGGCAGGGCGCGCTTGCCGAGCGCCTGCCATCGCCACGCCGCCGCGCCCGCCGCGCCGGGGTTGGCAAGCAGCGACCGGCGGATGGCCATGGCCGTCTGCTCCGGGTTCTCGACGTTGAGCGGCGTGTGCCGGATCAGCTCCGCGAACTCCCCGGTCCGCTTGCGGAACGATGGGGGCACGGTCAGGTCGATGGTCTCGGCGCTGCGGCCGTGCGCGGTCTCCTCCTTCTGGCGCGGCTCGCGCGGGAAGAGCGTGTTGATGGTGTTCTGGATGGTCTCCGCGCGCGAGTGGCTGGGCGTCATCAGCCGCAGCTTCAGCGGCATGTCCTTGTTGACGTGCCCGCCGTCGAGCACGCGGCCGCTTGTGCGGTTGATCGAGTCCCGCTGCGTCGCATTGGGCTCGACGAACGGGTTGATGACCACGGGCCCCGCACCCTCTGCCAGCGGGAAGGGCTGGCGGCTCCCGGTGAAGAGCGGGCCGGGACGGAGGTCGGCGATGAGGAGGCGCCCGCCCTCCAGGCTGGTCGTGGACGTGCCGGGGGCCGTGGTCACGCGGACGTCGAACTTCGACCCCTTGGGCGCACCCGGCGGGATCACGCCCTCGACGATCACCACCGCGGTGTCGCCCGAGTTGAGGAGGTCCTGGGGGCTGAGCTTCGGTGCCCCGGGCTGGCCGCTTCCGAAGCCGCGCTTGGCCAGCTCCTGCGTCAGGAACGCACGGACGTCGGAGGGCATCTGGCGGCTTCCCGTCTCGCGAAGCCCCACCACGATGCCGTAGCCGCGGACGACCACCGGGTCGAACCCCACGAGCCCGGTCTCCGATGCCACCGTCCCGCGCATGATCGGGTCGATGTCGAGGGAGTCCACCTTCACGGCGCTGCGGTCGACCGAGCCCTTCTCGAGGTTCGGCGCCGCGCGCTCGACCATCATGTCCGAGCACGCGGCAAGCAGCATGGCCGTGGCCATGCCGGCAAGCTTGCGGAGGCAGGAGGTTGGGCCGAGGGAGTTCATCGAAGCCGGGTCAGTGGGCGCTACAGGATTCGAACCTGTGACCCCTGCTGTGTAAAAGCAGCGCTCTCGCCGCTGAGCTAAGCGCCCAAGTCCTCCAAGGATACAGACCTACAATCCGCATGCCGTGACCGACCGGATCCGTCGCCTCGAGGAGCTCGTCGCGGCCTGCCCGGTGCAGGAGCGACCCCAGTTCCTCCGCCGGATCGCGGGCCTGCGGCCCCGCAAGGGCCGTCCCGCGCCCACCGAGGCCGCCGTCGCGGGCCTCGAGCGCGACATCGTCCGTTCCGCGGACCGCCGCACCGCGCGTGCCGCCCGCGTCCCGCCCGAGGCGCTCGTGGACGACCTCCCGGTGGTCCAGGCCCGGGCGCAGATCCTCGAGGCGCTCGGCGCGCACCAGGTGGTGGTGGTGAGCGGCGACACCGGGTCCGGCAAGACAACGCAGCTGCCCAAGATCTGCCTCTCGGCAGGCCGGGGCGTCGATGGCGTGATCACCGTCACCCAGCCCCGACGCATCGCCGCGCGCAGCGTCGCCGCACGCATCGCCGAGGAACTCGGCACCCCGCTCGGCGACGCCGTCGGGTTCAAGGTGCGCTTCGACGACCGAGCCGGCGACCGCGCGCTCGTCCGGCTCGTCACCGACGGCGTGCTCCTCGCCGAGATCGAGCGTGACCCGCTCTTCCTCCGCTCGGACACCATCATCGTGGACGAGGCGCACGAGCGGAGCCTCAACATCGACTTCCTGCTCGGCTACCTGCGACGCATCCTGCCGCGCCGTCCGGACCTGAAGGTCATCGTGTCATCGGCCACCATCGATACCGAGCGCTTCTCCGCCCACTTCGGCGGGGCCCCGGTGGTGTCGGTCGGCGGCCGCGTGCACCCGATCGAGACCCGCTGGCGCCCGCCGCCGGCGGAGGCCGCCGACCAGACCCCTGCGGAGCGTGCGCTCGGGGGCATCGAGGAGTGCGTCGCCTCCGGCGAGGGCGACATCCTCGTGTTCCTCGGCGGCGAGCGCGACATCCACGACGCCACCGACATGCTTGCGCGCGCGCCGTGGGCCCGGGGCATCGAGGTGCTCCCGCTCTACGCGCGGCTCCCCGCAGGCGAGCAGGACCGCGTCTTTCGCACCTCCTCCCGCCGCCGCGTGGTGCTTGCCACGAACGTCGCCGAGACGAGCCTCACCGTCCCAGGCATCCGGTTCGTGGTGGACACGGGCATCGCGCGCGTGTCGCGCTGGTCCGGCCGCTCGCGCGTGCTCCGCCTGCCCGTCGAGCCCATCTCCCAGGCCGCGGCCGACCAGCGCCGAGGCCGCTGCGGGCGGGTGGGGCCCGGCACCTGCATCCGGCTCTGGGGCCAGGACGACCACGCAGCACGCGAGGCCTTCACGCCGCCCGAGCTCCTGCGCACGAACCTTGCCAGCGTCGTCCTGCAGATGAAGGCCCTCGGGCTCGGGGACATCGAGGCGTTCCCGTTCATCGACCACCCGACGCCGAGGCTCGTCGCCGAGGGGCACGAGACCCTCTTCGAGCTCGGTGCCATCGACCGCGCCGGACGCCTGACGCCCCTCGGCGCGCGCATGGCCGCGCTCCCGGTGGACCCCCGCCTTGCGCGCGTCCTCCTTGCGGCCGTGGAGGAGGGCGTGCCGGCGGAGGGTCTGGTGCTCGCTTCGGCGCTCTCCATCCAGGACCCGCGCGAGCGTCCGGCCGGGCAGGGTGCCGCCGCCGACTTCGCGCAGCTTGCGCTTCGGGACCCCGAGAGCGACTTCCTCTCGTACCTGCGGCTCTGGAGGCGATGGCGCTCGGAGTCGGCCGCGCTCGGGAGCTCGGCGCTCCGCCGCTGGTGCCGCGACCACTTCCTCTCGCACCAGCGCCTGCGCGAGTGGACCGAGCTCCACGGCCAGCTCCGCGCGATGGTCGCCGAGCGGCTCCGGCTGCAGGTGCCGCCGCTCGGCGAGGAGAGCGATGCGCTCCGGGTGCACCGCGCCGTGCTGGCGGGCTTCGTCACCCAGGTCGGCCTGCGCACCGAGGACGGTGACTATCGCACCCCCGGCGGGGCGCGATTTGCGATCTTCCCCGGCTCGGCGCTCGCACGGCGCACGCCCAACTGGGTGGTCTGCGCGGAGATCGTGGAGACTTCCCGGCGCTTCGGCCGCACGGCGGCACGCATCCAGGGCGACTGGGTGGAGCGGATCGCGCCCCACCTGGTGGAGCGGCTCCGGAGCGAGCCGCACTGGGTGCGGGCCACGGGCCAGGTGGCGGCGTGGGAGCGCGTCCAGCTCGGCGAGCTTGCGGTGGTTCCGCGCCGACGCGTGCCGTGGGGCCCGCTCGAACCCGCCGACGCGCGCAACATCTTCATCCAGTCGGCGCTCGTGGACGGCGACTGCGACCTCGATGCACCCTTCGTGCGCCACAACCGCGACCTCCGTGCGTACATCGAGGACCTCGAGGCCAGGCGCCGCGGGCGTGGGCTGCTCGTCGACGGCGAGGCTCGGTTCGCGTTCTTCGACGCCCGCGTGCCCGCGGATGTCCACAGCCTTCCGTCGTTCGAGCGCTGGCGCCGCCGTGCCGAGGGCCGCGATCCACGCGTCCTGTTCATGGAGGAGGGCGACCTGCTCGCGGCACAGCCAGACCCCGATCTCGCCGCGCGGTTCCCCGACCGCATCGACGACGGCGTCCGAGCCGAGCTGCGCTACGAACTTTCGCCCGGTTCCGCGCGCGACGGGGTGCACGCGCGGGTCTCGCTCATGGACCTGGAGGCTGCCGATGCCGAACGGCTGGAGTGGCTCGTGCCCGGGCTCGTCGCGGAGAAGGCCGAGGCGCTGATCCGGACGCTGCCCAAGCACCTGCGCGTACGGCTCTTCCCGCTCCGCGACGTTGCGCAGGCCGCGGCCGCGGAGCTCCGCTTCGGCGAGGGATCCCTGGTCGAGTCGCTTGCCGCGCACCTCTCGCCGGTCGCCGGCGCGGCCATCAGCCACGCCGACTTCGACCTGTCGCAGCTTCCCGCCCACCTGCGCATGCACGTGGAGGTGGTCGACGACGCCGGGAGGGTGGTGGCGTCGGGCGATGACCTCCGCCAGCTCCGCCGCGACGTCGGCCCCCTCGCGGCCCGCCGGCGGGAGGAACTCATCGCGCGTGCGTTCGGCTCGGGATGGAGCCGCACCGGCCTCCGCGACTTCGGGGTGGACCACCTGCCGGAATCGGTGTCCGCGGACTGCGCGGGTCGACGCGCCGTGGCATGGCCGGCCCTCATCGACCAGGACGCCCACGTGGACCTCGTGCTCCTTGCCGATCCCGCGGCTGCCGCGCGCGCCACCAAGGCCGGCCTGCGCCGGCTCTTCGCCATCGCCGCGCGCGATGCCATCGAGCATCACCTCGAGTACGCGCCCGGGTTCGGCGAGCTCTGCGTCGCATGGGCGGCATCGGCCGCCCGGGACCGGCGCAGCCTCGTCGATGCGCTGGTCACGGCCGTTGCGGGTCGGGCGTTCGTCGAGGGCCAGCCGGTGGTGCGCACGCCCGCGGCGTTCGAGGCACGGATCGATGCAGGCGGCGCATCGCTCGCCGCGCACTCACTCGACGCGGTGCGCACGGCGATGGCCCTTCACCGGCGATCGCTCGAGGTGCTTGAGGCGCTCGACGGGCCCGTGCCCGCGTCGTGGCGAGCCTCCGTCGACGACATCCGCCGCGAGCGCGAGCGCCTCGCGCACCCGCGCTTGCTCGCCGCCGCGGATGCCCGCGAGGCCGCCAACCTCGTGCGCTTCATGGCTGCGCTCGCGCTGCGCGCAGGCAAGCTCCGCACGGCCGGTCCCGAACGCGATGCCGCCTCGATGGCCATCGTCGACCGCTGGGAGCGGGAGGTTGCCTCGACGGAGGCGGCGCTCGCCGCCGAGGGCCGCGACGCGGAAGAGCTCGCGGGGTTCCGCGAGCTGCTCGAGGAGTTCCGGGTCAGCCTGTTCGCGCAGGAGCTGCGCACGCCCGTGCCCGTGAGCGACGAGCGCCTGGCGCGCGCGTGGCGCTCGCACCGGCGCGGCTGAGCGCGCCGAGCCGCACGTCACGCGTCGTCAGGGCGTCCAGCAGCCCAGGAGAAGGCCCAGGTCGAAGCCGTTGACCGTGCCGTCGTCGTTCAGGTCGTAGGCCGGGTCGCTGCTGCCCCAGGCACCGAGCACCAGCCCGAGGTCGAAGCCGTCGGTCCGGCCGTCGCCGTTCACGTCGCCGCAGGCGGCGGGGGTGCCGAGCGTGCCGTCCACGTTGATTCGCTGTGCCGCGATGTTGACGTCCGCGCCCGAGGATCCCGCCTCGAAGAAGCACAGCCCCCACGTCGACGGCGCGTTGCCCATGGTGACGCACTCGATGCGCCCCTGGCTGCCCGGCGCGGTGACCTGCAGGTTCTGGTTCCACACCGGGTTGCCGTCCGGCGAGACCTGCTGCGCGAGGAGGGTGCCCTGGTTGAACGAGGTCGACCGCGTCCATCCGAAGACGGGCGCTCCGCCGACCACGGCCGCGGTGGCGCCGGTGATCGAATACACGGTCTCGTCGGCCTGGATCACGGCGCCGCCCGGGCCCCACAGCATGGTGCCGCTCTCGTTGAACGCCTGGGCGTTGAATCCGTAGAGGCTCGAGTTGGGCACCTGCGACGGCCAGCTCACGTAGACCCGCCGCGTGGCGGGGTCATAGGCCATCGCGGGGGACGTGGCCTGGTGGAACGTGTCGGTCGTGGTGGCCATGCCATCGGCGCCGAAGCGCAGGGCGCCGGACGGCGAGACCCACTGCACGCGGGCCATCAGCGGACCGGTCGTGTACCACGCGAAGATCGCGCCGCCCTCGCCGTCCGGGAGGAAGCGGGGGAAGTTGCCGAACTGGAGCGATCCCGCGGTGAAGACGCGCACGTTGGTGGCCGCCCAGAGGGCGGTGCCGTTGCCGGCGTACTTCTGCGCCTGGAGCGTCTTTGCCCCGCTGAAGGTCGTGTACCGCACCGCCGAGGCGATCACGCTGTCGCCGTCACCCGGCTGCAGGTCCGCGAGGATGGTGGTGGCCGTGCCGTCGACGAGGGTTGAGGCCGAGGGCCACGCAGGCGAGCCGTTGGCATTGAGCCGCAGCACCTTGGCACGGTTCCCCTCGGTCCAGCCCGCGACCGCGGCACCATCGCCCGCGCGGCCCGCCTTCGGGCTGTTGACGGAGGTCGTCGTGGAGAGGAGCACGCCGTTGGCGCCCCACAGCACCGCTCCCTCGGGCGAGATGGCCTGCGCCACGATGCCGAGCGCGGGCGAAGAGCGCCGCGTCACCACCACCGCGTTGCCGGCGGCATCCACGGTGAGTCCGTAGTCCTCGGTGCTGCTGAAGCTGGCGTCGATCGCGCGCACCGGCCCACCCGCCCACATCGCGTTGCCGTTGGCGTCGAAGCGCTGCACGAACGCGTCGTAGCCCGTGGAACTGTCGTACCAGCTCATGTAGAACGTGCCGTCCGCCAGCCGTGCAAACTTGGGCTGCACCTGGTCTCCGGTGGTTCCGGCCAGCACCTTGGGCGTCGCCGGGTCGGACGGGAATTGGGCGAGCGCGCCTCCGCAGGTGAACAGTGCGACTGCAACGGCTGCGACGCGTCCGAACGGGTGGATCATGGGCTGAAGTATGCAGCCAAGTGCCGCCGAGGTCGCAGAAACCACGGGATTGGGAGCCGCTTCCCCGAATCTTGGCTTGTTCCGCAAACCAACGTCTTCTTGGAAGGGTCGCCGGAATTGCGCAGGATTGCGCTTGCGCGTTGCCGTTTCCGGCGGCATCATGAACGCACAGCGACGGGCCATGTGGATGCCGGCTCTCACGTGGGGTGGGGCCAGCGTCCCGGCCCGTCCTGTTTTTGGGGCGCTTGCTTCAAGAAATCGTGGGGGAGCGCCGGCCGGGCGGCCTGAATCCCAGCCTGAGGAGCCAAATCCGGTCAGGCTCGATGGTTGTTGCTTGTGCGCCAATTTTGCGACTCAGGGCGCATTCCGTGGCGCACTCCCCAAGAGCCTGCCCGTTGTTCCGGTGCGGGTCGGTGTCCCGCACTACATCGGAGGCTTTATCCATGATCCATGCACGCCGTGTCTCGTGTCGCACCCTCGCCAGCTTGCAGCTCATCGTCTGCGCACTAGCCGCCCTTGTGGGCACCGTGCCGGCCCAGGGGCAGCAGTGCCTCGAATCCAAACTCGGATCGGGCGCAATCCCACTCCCGGGGATTCAGAACTTCCAGGCGAGCGTGACCATCGAGTGGACAGGAAGCTCGGCCTGCGGGGATACCTTGCCGTGTACGTCAACGTGCACACTCGTCTCATCGGCCCTAGCGGAAGATTTCACGATGAGATTCTGCCCGCGCTGGCTGGTCCCGCCAAGCGGAGATGATGGGTGGTGGTGCTGGTCAAAGGCGATACGCGGAGCGGCTTGGAGCGGCTCGGCCGGTGGGGAGACGGGCACGGTGAACTTTGGTTACTGCTCCCAAGTTCTCCCTCAAGGCCTGTTCTCGATGCAAGCCCACTCGACCTTGCAGTTCTTGTCTGCAACCGTTCTTTCCCTAGATCCGGGAACTTCAGCCCAACTAGCGGGCGGCAGGCAACTCTCGAGTCGTCCAAACCTGTTCTTTTTCGACACTGGAGCAACCGCAGCGATCACCTGTGGGTTCTCCGGGATTGAGTGTCCAGGGGGGATGGGCTACACATATCAGCTCTGCCCCGACGTCGACTCCAACGGCACCTGCGACGAGTACGACAGAGTAGCACGGGCCTTCGGCGACCTCGACTCCTCCGGGTCCGTCAACGGCGCCGACCTCGCCGCACTTCTTGCCGCGTGGGGACCGTGCACCGGCCCCTGCGAGGCTGACCTCGACGCCGATGGATCGGTTAGCGGCAGCGACCTCGGCATCCTGCTGTCGCGGTGGGGCCAGGGCGCGCCGTAGCGCCAGGGGCGCATGCCAGGGCATCACCGGTCCCTCCCAGCGCCTGCTGCCGGAGGGGACTGCCAACCCCTGCGACCGACCTACTCCCTCCACGACCTGAGACTGCACCATGATCAATCGACTGCATGACTCGCGTATCTCTCACTTCGCGATCGCACTCGCCGGAACCTCATTGGCCCTGATGGTCGCAGTGCCGGCCCAGGGGCAGCAGTGCACCACGGTCTATACCGACCTCAATCTTCCACTTCAGGGAGTAAGTGGATTTTCGGCAAGCGTCACCATGAGCTGGACGGGTCAACACACGTGCGTCTCGGGCAACCCCCCGCCAACGTGCTCTGACAGCTGTCATGCGCAGGTCGGTGGACTCTCGGGCACCCTGTTCATGTCTTTCTGCTGGACTTGGGATCCCGAAACCGGCCAATGGTGCTCACCGGCTGGTGCGACGGCCCTCGCTTGGGGTTATTCGAACCATAGCGGGGCGAGCGTGGTCGAGTTCGGCCAATGGCAGGGAATGCCCGTTACGGGTAATGCCACCATCTCCTTTTCGCATCCCGTGTACGCCTATCACTCCACGGATTGGGTGTCGGGTGGTCGCCATCTCGGCGGCCTTCTCTACGCCCACGCCGGCGAAACCATCGCGCTTGAGTACAACTTCGATGGTCTCGGCCCCGGCCCTGAGGCTTGGTTCGAGTACCGCCTCTGCCCCGACGTCGACTCCAACGGCACCTGCGACGAGTACGACAGAGCAGCACGGGCCTTCGGCGACTTCGACTCCTCCGGGTCCGTCAACGGCGCCGACCTCGCCGCACTTCTTGCCGCGTGGGGACCGTGCACCGGCCCCTGCGAGGCTGACCTCGACGCCGATGGATCGGTTAGCGG
>Ga0172367_10001625_pt1 | contig 32120 bp, 28 predicted proteins | sample Lak10m_FD_114542 | JGI IMG/M metagenome (GOLD analysis project Ga0172367, IMG submission 114542) | Freshwater microbial communities from Kabuno Bay, South-Kivu, Congo - kab_022012_10m | ecosystem: Environmental > Aquatic > Freshwater > Lake | place: Democratic Republic of the Congo: South-Kivu...
GCTAGCCCATACCGCCAACCAGAAACCCACCAACACTATGGCCAGGAATTGCTTTTGCCGTTGCATCGGTCCTCCTTGGGCAGGGGCAAAAATAGGTTGGCAGATGGGTTTGACGGACACTAGGACATGGGATTGGATTGGTCCTGGCTTGGAAAAGCCCTAGCCCTGATCGATCATGGCCTTAATTTGATCGACAAAGGCCTGGTGATCGACAACGGGCTTAGAAATATAGCCATCCGCCCCACTCTGGCTGAGGAAGGTTTCCCGATCGCCCTGCATGGCATGGGCTGTCACTAAAATCACGGGCAAGCTAGCGGTAGCGGGATCGGCCTTGAGCAGTTGGGTGATTGTAATGCCGTCAATGGATTTTCCTTGGTAAATGCTGTTGGCCAGGGAAACATCCATTAAAATCACATCCACCTCCCCCCGGCGGGCAATCGCCATGACCTCCTCCACATCTTCGGTGTGCTTGACCGCTAGACCACCCCGTTTAGTTAGAATCTTCGAGAACACCCGGGCATTGATCGGCTCATCCTCAACGATTAAAACGGTTTTCATGCTGCTTTTACCCGTGGGTTTTAGGGCATAGTTAGGGCATCTTGGGGTCAGGATTATCCGCCAGCCCCCCATGATCGCTATCTAGCTGGAAAAGTTGGAAACGCTTGCCATGAGCTTACCCTTGTACATAGGTTACCGCATTACCCAGGGGATGGTTATAAAGGTTAGATATAGTCAGGAGTATCCCCTGACCAGGAGCAGTGACTAGGCGATTTTTCCCAAGGTAGCTCTGGGCAGATCGCCGCAGTTGTCAAACAGCTTCTAAAGTAGGTACGGTTAAGTCCACGGTGAGGCCAGGACATTACCAGCGGATGGATACACGCTATAACTTGAAACTGTTCCTGACTGACCTCCCCCGCCCAACCGCCTTCGTACTAGTGTACTAGTATAGAGTCTGCCCCCTACCCTATCCAGGACTATCCTCCATGGCTGACCAACTCGACATCTTCGCCACCTCTGACGATTCGACGCCGAACGAGCCTGGGGCCGATCGCTCCACCCTTGGGCAAATTGTCCCCACCGCCCTGCATACTGAGGTGCAGCGATCCTACCTGGAATACGCCATGAGCGTCATCGTCGGTCGGGCCCTGCCGGATGTGCGGGATGGTCTGAAGCCGGTGCATCGGCGCATTCTTTATGCCATGCATGAACTGGGACTCACCCCCGATCGCCCCTACCGGAAGTGTGCTCGGGTGGTGGGGGATGTGCTGGGTAAGTACCATCCCCACGGAGACCAGGCCGTCTACGACGCCCTGGTGCGGATGGTGCAGACCTTCTCCAGCCGCTACCCCCTGCTGGATGGCCATGGCAACTTTGGCTCCGTGGACAACGACCCACCGGCGGCCATGCGCTACACCGAAACTCGCCTTTCCCCCATCAGTAACGAAGCCATGCTGGGGGATATCAGCGAGGCTCTGGTAGATTTTATCGATAACTTCGATAGCTCCCAACAGGAGCCAGTAGTGCTCCCTACCCAGTTGCCCAACCTGCTGCTGAACGGTTGTTCTGGCATTGCCGTGGGGATGGCCACCAACATTCCCCCCCACAACCTGGGGGAGGTGGTGGAGGGCTTAGTTGCTCTGATCGATCGACCCCAACTCTCCGATGCAGAGCTGTTTACCCTGATTCCGGGTCCTGATTTTCCCACCGGGGGGGAAATCATCGGCACCGACGGCATTTACGAAGCCTACCGCACCGGTCGAGGTAGCATCCCCATCCGCGGAGTGAGCCAGTTTGAGGAAATCCGTCCGGGTAAGGGGCGGCAGCGCCGCAATGCGATCGTGGTGACGGAACTGCCCTACCAGGTAAACAAGGCGGGCTGGATTGAAAAAATTGCCCAGTTGGTGAACGGGGGCAAGCTGGAGGGAATTGCGGATATTCGCGATGAGAGCGATCGCGACGGCATGCGAGTGGTGATCGAGCTGAAGCGGGAGGCTTCTGCCCCTCGGGTCCTGCAGGAGTTATACCGCACCACCCCCCTGCAAACTAACTTTGGGGTGATCATGCTAGCCCTTAACCAGGGCCAACCCCGGCAAATGCCCCTGCGGGAGGTGATGCAAGCCTTCCTGGATTTCCGGGAAAGCACCCTGACCCGCCACTACCAGCACCAACTGGAGAAAACCGAAGCCCGCCTCCACATTGTGGAAGGTTTGCTCACCGCCCTGGCTAACCTGGATGCCATCATTGATATCCTGCGCCAGTCCGCCGATGGCACCACCGCCAAGCAACGCTTCCAGGCGCAATTCAACCTGAGTGAGCGCCAATCCGACGCCATTCTGGCCATGCCGCTGCGTAAGCTCACCGGTATGGAACGCCAGGGCCTAGAAACGGAATTTGCGGAGTTAACGGAGCGGCGGCACCAACTGCAGCGGCTGCTCTGCGATCGCAAAGAGCGGCTTAAGGCCATGAAAAAAGAACTCAAGGCCCTGCGGAAAAAGTTCAATGACCCCCGGCGTACCCGCATTCAGAGTGAGGCGGAACGGGCGGAGGAGTCCCAGCAGTTGGGAGAGAATCTGGCGGAGACCAGCGATACGGAAACCGTTCTGGAATTTACTCAAAAAGGCTACCTGCGGCGGTTTTCCCAACGGAGCTACCAACGCCGTCAGGTCCGCCAAAGTGATGAAGCTAATTCAGTCCTGCAGTCCCTGGAGGAGGATATCACCCTGCAGGTGGAGCCAGCCCTGACCAGTCAGGAGCTGCTCACCTTCACCCGGGATGGCCGCGCCTTTACCCTGCCGGTGGAGGATATTCCCCCCCATCCCCGCCAGGGTAAGGGGGTACCCCTGGTCAACCTGTTACCCGATACGGTGCCCGCAGAGGCGGGAGCAGTGGTGGCCCAACGGGTCATCCAGGGGGAAATGCTGGATTACGATCTGATCTTGGTGACTCGCCAGGGCAAAATTAAGCGAGCCCCCCTACAAGAATTCACTCATTTGACCGGCCGGGGGTTAACCGCCATCAAGGTGAAGGAGGGGGATGAACTGGCCCATGTCATCCTGGTGGAGGCGGGCGATGACTTGGTGTTGGGCACCTCCGGCGGTCGTTTACTGCGTTTCCCCATTGACGAGGACAACCTGCCCGCCATGGGGCGAGCTGCCCAGGGTCCCCAGGGAATCCGCATGGGTAAGCAGGAGATCGTGGTGGGCTGTGTTCGGGTGCAGTCCTCCCTGGAGGACCTGGTGCTGATCAGCGCTGCCGGTCATGGTAAGCGCCTGCCCGTGACAGAGCTGCGGGTGGCGCGCAGGGGGGACCTGGGCACCCAGGCCATGCAGTTTAGCCTGAAGGGAGACACCTTGGTGGCTCTGCTTCCCCATCGCCCTGGGGATAGCCTCACCCTGCTAACCAATCAGGACCGGTGGGGAACCCTGTCGTTGGCCCAGTTGCCCCGCCAGGGGCGCACAGGGGAGAGCCTGCGGATGACTAAATTGGGCCGAGGGGAACTCCTCACCCTGGTGCGCTATGTTAATGTCTAATCTACTGCACCACCTCCATCAATCTGAACATGGGTAGGTACATGGAGATTAAAATGGCGCCCACCATCCCGCCCAGCACAATAATCATTAGGGGCTCCATAATGCTGGTCAGGGCCTTCACCGCCTGTTCCACCTCGTCTTCGTAGAAGTCCGCCACCTTCATCAGCATTTGATCGAGTTCTCCGGTTTCTTCGCCAATGCTGATCATCTGAATCGCCATGGCCGGAAAGACTGAGTGCTTCTGCAGGGCCAGACTGATCATGCCGCCGGTCTGGACATCCTTGCGGGCTTCATCAACGGCCTCGGCAATTACCTGGTTGCCGGCGGTATCCCGGACGATTTCCAGGGCGGTCAAAATCGGCACCCCCGACCGGGATAGGGAACCGAAGGTACGGCAGAAGCGAGCAGTGGCGGTCTTCTGGATCAAATCCCCGAACAGGGGCATTTTTAAGGCGAATCGATCGATGGTCCGACGCCCATTCACGGTGGTGTAGTAGCGACGCAGAAGAAAAGCCACCAGGGCTAGCACCCCCACCATCACCACCCAGTTGAGGGGCTGGCGCAGGAAACGACTTACCCCCAGCATCATCTGGGTAAATAGGGGGAGCTCCGCATTAAAGCTGGCAAACATGTCGGCAAAGATCGGCAGCAGAAACATGGTCATGGCCAGAAAAATCACCACCGCCAGGATCCCCACGGTGACGGGGTAGGCCAGGGCAGATTTAATCTGGTTTTGCAGCCGGTTTAGATCCTCCAGCAGCTTAGCCAGTCGGTTCAATACCTCATCCAAAACCCCCCCCACTTCGCCGGCCTGCACCAGGGCAACGTAGAGATCGTCAAAGCAGGCCGGATGTTTGCGCATCGAGTCGGAGAGGCTGGTGCCCTGCTGTACGTCACTGTTGACCGCCAGCAGGGCCTGTTTCAGTTTGGGGTTGCTACAGTCATCCGCCAGCACCCCCAACCCCCGCACCAGGGCCACGCCGGCGTTGACCAGGGCGGCGAACTGACGGGAAAAAATCGCCTTGTCCTTGACCGTCACCTGGGTGAGGGAGGTCCGGATCGTCTCCAGGTCGAGGTTAAAGGCGGTCTCTTCCCGCAGGTCGAGGACAAACAGGCCCTGATCCTTGAGCAGGGTACGGGCTTCTCCGGGAGTTTCCGCCGCAACCCGTTCTCGGCGTTGGGCACCGGTGGCATCACGACCAATGGCGACGTAGGTAGGCATGACTGCAGATCTAAAGGATGTCCAGTCATTATAACGATAGCCCTACCGGGCGGAACTCTGTCCCCGCTGTGATCGCCCCGCTACAGTCGGGTATTGGCCATGCCCGGACGAGCCTGGGTAGGGGCCACCGGCGCCGCCCCCATCAACCGTTGCAGTTCATCGGGACGGGAGGTCTTGGCCATGGCGGACTCAAAGGAAATTGCCCCGACTTTGTAGAGGTCCGCCAGCACCCGCTCCAGGGTTTGCATGCCTAACTTACCACCGGTTTGAATAGCGCCGTAGATTTGGGCGGTTTTGCCCTCCCGAATCAGGTTAGCGATCGCCGGGGTCACCACCATAATTTCCTGGGCCATGATCCGGCCAAACTCACCGGGCCTGGCATTGACCCTGGGAATCAACGTTTGGCTAAGCACCGCCACCAGGGAGGTGGATAACTGGATGCGAATCTGCTGTTGTTGATCGGGGGGGAACACATCGACGATACGGTCTACGGTTTGGGCGGCGGAACTGGTGTGCAGGGTGGCCAGTACCAGGTGGCCGGTTTCAGCGGCGGAAATGGCCAGGGCGATGGTTTCCAGGTCCCGCATTTCCCCCACCAGGATCACATCCGGATCCTCCCGCAGGGCCGCCCGCAGGGCATTGGCAAAGCTTTTACTGTCCTCCCCAATCTGGCGTTGGTGAATCAGGCTTTTCACCGGCTCATAGATAAACTCAATGGGGTCCTCGACGGTGAGGATATGTTCGGATCGGGTGAGGTTAATGTTGTTAATCATCGAGGCCAGGGTGGTGGACTTGCCCGAACCGGTGGGACCGGTCACCAGGATCAAACCCCGCGGCTTCTCCGACAATTCTCGAACAATATTGGGTAGACCCAACACTTCCATGGTGGGAATATGGGAACTCAGGGCCCGTAAACAGGCGGCGTAGGTGCCCCGGTCCTTATAGACGTTGACCCGAAAGCGGGCCAGCCCCTTCACGCCGTAGGAGCAGTCTAACTCCCAGTTTTGCTCCAGATGCTTGCGTTGGGTGTTGTTCAGCATGCTGAAAATCAACCGCTGGCAAGACTCCGGGCTCATGGGCTCATGGTCAGTGGGGGTGAGGCGACCACTGATGCGGATATAGGGAGGTAACCCCGCCGATAGGTGCAGGTCTGACCCACCCCGCTCAATCACCTCTTCCATCAAGTCCTCAATCATCAATTCCATAGTCTTACCTTTCTAGTATTAGGTAGCGTCAATTAGGCGACCCTTCAAGAAGGGGGGGCAGGAGTTAGAACTCAGCAGTCAGGAGCAGTAGGTAGACCTATGCCAGGCTCTACTCGGTTTCTAGGCGGTGTAGGTGGATAGGGAAGGAAATCAACCCCTAGGGACCTAGTAGTCATGGAACCGGGGGGTGAGACAGTAGGGACAATCTAGCCAATCCTGGTGCAACTCTGCAGCACAGTTAGTGCAGGTGAGGGAGACCTTGCGTCTGGCCTTCAGTTCTGCCTCTAGTCCAGTATCGGTAAAGGTGACCCGCTCCACCTCCTCCAGGGTAGTTAACCCCTGCCGCACCAGATCCAGGCTATAGGCTAGGAGGGTCTTCATCCCCTCTTCAACGGCGGCTTCCTTCACCACCTCCGCTGGCGCCCCTTCGGAGATCAGTTTCTGCAAGCGCTCGGTAATCCGCATCACCTCGTATACCCCCACCCGGTCCTTATAGCCAGCCCCCTGGCAATTGGGGCAAAGGGTATTTTTGGCCTTGGCAGCACTAATGTCTTCAACGCTGAGGGCATTGGCTTGATAGAAGGTGATGTCGGTCTCGAGGGAGGCACTGAGGCCAAAGCGGGCCAGGTGTTCAGGGGTGGGGTGGTAGGGAATGCGGCAGTTGGAGCAGACCCGCCGCACTAGCCGCTGGGCCAGCACCCCAATCAGGGCGCTGGAGACCATGAAGAGCTCAATGCCCATTTCGTCTAAACGGGCGATCGCCCCGGCGGCATCATTGGTATGCAGAGTAGTCAACACCAGGTGACCGGTCAGGGCCGCCTCGATGGCGGTTTTAGCGGTTTCTGAGTCCCGGGTTTCCCCCACCAAAATCACATCCGGGTCTTGCCGTAAAAAGGCCCGCAGCACCGAGGGAAAATCCATACCCTTTTCCCGAATTACCTGGACCTGGGTTAGGCCCGGCAGGGTATATTCAATCGGGTCCTCCACCGTACTGATGTTGATGCCCGGGTCATTGCGCTCCGAGAGCATGGAGTAAAGGGTGGTGGTTTTACCCGAACCGGTGGGCCCCGTCACTAAAATTAAGCCAAAGGGTCGGGAGGCCATCTCCTGGATCAGTTTTAAAGATTCGGGGTCGGTGACGAACCGGTCTAGGCCAAGCTGGGTGGCGGCATTGTCCAGAATCCGCAATACTACCTTTTCCCCACAACGGCTGGGTAGGGTACTGACCCGGAAGTCCACCTTACGGCCCTGAAATATCCGCCTCACCCGGCCATCCTGGGGAACTCGCCGTTCGGCGATATCCAGTTCGGCGATAATTTTAAAGCGGGCGGTGACCGCCGGAATAATCTTCTTTGGCATGTGGGGTAGGGCTTCCTTCAAGACCCCATCCTTACGAAAGCGAATCCGCAAAAATTCCTCTTGGGGTTCAATGTGAATGTCAGACACCCCTTCCTGTAAAGCCTTGACCATGATTTTATTGACCAGGGCAATCACCGGGGCCGCCCCGGCATCCTTAAGGGCTTCCCCCAGATCAGATTCCGTATCGTGGACGTCCTCCAGGTGGTCATGGCGGTAGTCCAGCTCCTCCAGACTGGTGCTGACGTCCACGGCGGCATCCAGTTCCTGTTTCTTTTGACGGGCTACCGCCTCGTCTAAATAGGCGGACATGAGGCGCTGGTAATCTTCGCTGGTGATCACCATGCGCTGTAGGGTGAGGTTACGGGGCCGCAGGATACGGTTGAGATCGTCCTGGGCCTCTAGGTTTTCGGGATCCACCATGGCCACTAAAACCGAGGGCTGCTCTCCCTCCTGCTCCGCCAGGGGAAGCAGCCGGTGGCGACGGCAGGTATCCACCGGGATTAGGGTATCGATCAGGTGACTAATTTGGGCGGTGGAAATGTCATTCAGCTCAGGGTCAAGGGACTCAACGCCGTAGAGGATCTTAAGCTCAAACAGCTGCTGCTTTTTATACTGCCGCAGCAGCTCTGGGGAGAGTTGCTGCCCCGTTAGGGACTCCAGGATGTCGGTGAGAGCCTGACCAGTTTTGCGACTCTCCGCCAGGGCCTTATGCATTTGATCGGAGTCAACGTAGCCGCTCTGGATCAGCTTGTTGCCAAAGGGGGAAAAGCTCCGCTGTAAAATTAATGCCCGTCGGGAGGAGGAGGAGGAATAGGTCATGGCCTTGTCGTTAATATATGCCCAAATTTGATATGCCCAAATTTGGACCCTATGATTTTGATAATACCCCTATCTATATTGGATGCAACTGTTCTGGGGTGGGAAGGTGGGTCCACCCCTCCCGATGATCAAGGTTTGAGGATCACCCCACGCCGAGGGGTGGTGAATTTAACCATAACACCAGGCTTTGCTTTAGTTGATTCAAGTCTCGATAGAATTCCTGTTTGAAGAATTGACCAAGGGCATCCAGGGGAGTAAACGCATCCCCCGGTTGCCAGGCAATGTCCTGGGCAATGGGGGTGGTGTGGCTACCGGGGAGAATCGCCACCGTTGTCAACTGGGGGAAGCGGGGTACCAGCACCTCCGATAGGGGACGGGTCTGATCGAGGCTGTCATTACGAAACTTGATCAGCAGGTTGCGAGCCACCGGATATTGATCCGCCACCAGGGCCAGGGTGGCCTCGGGGGAGGGGGTAAATTCAATATTGAAGGCTGGACTAAGCTGGGCCACCTGTTCTAGAAGGGGAATTGATCGCTGGGCGGGATAGTTATTAAAACTCATGTAAATGTTACCCCAGCGTTCCACCTCCCAGAGGCTATTAATCAACAGGTGAAGTTTGCAGCCCATGCTATGCCCCAGACCGTAGAGGGGTAGGTCGGTACCGGAGGGTAGCCAGTGCCGATAGAGGTGGTGGAGGGCTCGGTCAAAATTAATCAGAACGGTTTCGGCGATCGCCTCATGATCGACGGTGTTGACGAAGGGGGTAGCTACCACGAGGTACCCCTGCTCCGCCAGGTTTTCCAGCAGCCAGCGGTAGGTTAGACTGGGAGCAGTAGCCACAAAGGCCCCACCTAAAAAGTGGATTATTGCCACCGGGTTAGGGGGAACCAAAACCCAATTACCCGCGATCTCCTGCCAGTCCATCGGGTAAGTCGGCATCGTGTTGACTCATCTCAGTTAGAACACTTCCATGCTAGTGTACCGACTTCGATTTGGGGAACCACCAGGCGGGTGGACCTACCCTGAGGATAGCCAGGGGAGTTGGGGTAAGCATGTACCTCAGTCGGGACCGGTGACCATTGGTCGTAATAAGTAACCGTAAAGTCTTTGTGTATAGAATGTTGCCTTACACCGATCATCTACTGATGATCTGATCAAACCGCCATAATGGGATCAACGCCTGGATATCTATCGTCAGTTACCCGCCCATGAGCCTAACCGTTAGCGAATGCCTTAAGTCAGCCATCCAATTGGCCCGACTGGGCTATTTTGAAGATGCCATCGAGCAGTTTTCCGAGGCTGTTCACCTTGATCCCCACTGCCCGAAGACTCACTATAATCGCGGCTGTGCCTACCGTGACTGGCACCATTATGACCAGGCGGTGGAGGACTTTTCCCAGGCGCTTCGCCTCGAACCGGGCTTTGTTAATGCTTATATTAATCGGGGCAGTGTCTATCGGTTATTGGGGCAACTAACCAGTGCCCTGGCGGATCTGGATCAGGCCCTAGAACTGCAGCCCTCCGCCATCAAAGCCTACGGTACCCGGGGCCGAATTAAGTTGGACCTTGAGGATTACGATGGCGCCATTACGGATTTTTCCATGGTGCTGTGGGAACAGCCCAGTTTTGCGAAGGTACTGCTGTGGCGAGGGCTAGCCTACCTCAAGCAAGGGGCTCACACCGCCCTGGCGGAACATCGCCGGGAAGCCTATCAGTGGGCCATTGTGGATTTCTCGGCGGTGCTGGAGGACCAGACTCAAAATGCTGAAGCCTATAACTATCGGGCCGTGGCCTATTTCCAACTGGGGAATTACTACCAGGCCACCCTGGATATTAACCAGGCCCTCCATCACCAACCGGACTACGCCGAAGCCTACGTTAATCGAGGTATGCTGCGCCATGAATTGGGAGATTTTCCTGGCGCCATCGAGGACTATACAACGGTGTTAGAGTTGAACCCAGCCCTCCAGGACCGATCCTATAATCAAACCCTGGTGGGTCTAGCCCTGGATAACCCCGACGCCACCCTCAGCCAAGATACCCCCATGGACCTGCGCTTCCGCCTGGCGGATTTGTACGATAGCCGGGGCCTGTTGCGGTCCCAGGTGGGGGACATGGCTGGGGCGATCGCTGACTATACCCTGGCCCTGGGGTTTCGCCCCGGTTGTAGTCGGATTCTAGCTAATCGGGGCCGGGTGCTGAGCCGCCAGCAAGACTATCCGGCGGCGATCACTGACTTTAATCAGGCCATCGAGATCAACTCCAATGATTCTCTGGCCTACTGCGATCGGGGCTATGCCCACTATTTCCTAGAGGCGTGGGACCAGGCCCTGGCTGACTTTAACCAGGCACTTAATCTTGACCCTAACCTGGCGGAGGCCTACATTGGCCGGGGCCATACCAGTATTCGCCTGGGCCATGGCGCTAACCAGGCGATGGGGGACTTTCGTCGGGCCCTCAACCTCTCCTGGGATAGCCGTCGCAAGCCTGAGCGATCGCGATTACTTTAACTCCTGACGGCGGGGGCTACCGACAACCCGATCCCATCCCCCCATTATCAAAGAAAATGCTAGTCCCTGGGCAAGTTCTTAACCAGCCATCATGCCTTGCCGTTCTAAGATTAATCGCAGGCTTTACGAATGGGTTGCCCTAGGGCGTGGGACAGAATTTGCCACAGCTCAGCTGCCACCTCTTTGACGTGCCCCTGTGACAGGTAATATTCCTGGGCAATCTCACCATAAGGTAAAGTAATCTTTACTGCATTCTTACCGATTCTTCTCGAATCCCTGTCGGCATGGTCGCTGTCTCCGTTGCTCACTCCCTATCCCAGCCGTCTTTTTATTTCGGTCTTTTTTGTCTGTATGGGGACGACCTCTTGCAAAAACAGGGACAATCTATTGCCCTTAGTCCTAAGCAACAGGCCCTCCTGAGGGTACTGGTCGAGGCCCGGGGACAGGTGGTGACGAAGGATGACATATTGGAGCGGGTTTGGCAGGACGAAGACGTTAACGACAGTAGTCTGACTCGCTGTATTCATGACTTGCGGCAGCGCCTCAACGATGCCTCGCCAGGCTCTAACAGCTACATTGAAACCCTCTACGGGCGCGGCTATCGGCTCAATGCCCAGGTGAGGGTGGTTAATTCACCGCCTTTGACTCCTGGGACTCAGCCCAATCCTCGCCTACGGCAAGCTGCCGAGACTGAACCTCGGGTTTATGAAGCCTACTTAGAAGCTCGCTATCTCTTTCGCCATCGTAATGCTATCCGGTTACAACAAGCTATTCGTCTCTACCAGCAAGCCTTAACCTGGGACCCGGGCTATGCTCCTGCCTACGTGGGGCTAGCCGATTGCTATGCCTGCTTGGTTAGTTGGTCAGCCCTACCCTTGCTTCAGGCCAAGCCTTTGATTGCCACCGCCCTCGCCCAGGCCGCCGCACTGGATCCTCAAACCCCTGGGTTAGCCGTGATGCAAGCCGCCATGATCAGTGCCCTGGACTGGCAGTTTACCCAGGCCGAAGCTCTGTTTAGGTTGGCCCTAGGTAATCAACCCAACGACCCAGAGAGTTTATTATTTTATGCTCGCCATTTGATCGCCTCCGGTAAGGTGATGGCTGCCCTTGAGGTGATGGAGACGGTGGTTGACCTGGATCCCCTATCTCCCCTCACCCACGGCTTCTATAGCTTTACGTTGCACTTGGCTGGCCAGGGGGCCGCCAGTTTGGCGGCGGTCCACCGGGCCCTAGAACTTGATTCCCAATCGGTGGCGGCCCTGGGCTACCTTTGTCTTATAGCAGCTACCCAGGGAGACTGGGTCACGGCCTTGGCGGCGGGGGAAAAGGCCAGGGAACTGGCCCCTGGCTTATCCCTGGTGCAGGCGGTTTATGCCTATAGCTGTGCCCGGGCAGGTGATTTGGCCGAGGTGGTGCCGATTATTCAGAGGGCCATGGCACCAGCAGACTTGCCCGCTCGCAGTTTTGTTGCCCCCGTAGCGGCGGCCCTTGGGGATGGGGATGCCACCGCCGCCATCCTGCAGCAGAGTTGGCGCGATCGCTGTCTCTGGTTACCGGTAATCTGCCATGACCCTCGTTTAGATCCAGTTCGCAACCATCCTGCCGTCAAAAGGTGGTTGAGCAGGGTCTAGGGAGTGAACAGACCTGTACTAGGGGGCTAGAAAGGAAATTGGTGCTGATGGTTCAAAATTTTGGTTGATATTACCGATGAGGGTGTCATTTCCCTCAACCCTGACTCGGCGAATACCCGACCCCGGGGAGAAATCAATGGTTTTGAGATCCACCCAAACAATGTTGGGACTAAGGGCCGACTCAAAATAGTAGACCCGGTTTTTTTGATCAATAACAGTGCGCCAGTAGGTAGGTGCCAGGTTCGGATGATCTGGATCCGCCTGACCCCAGGGTACGGAAACATTCCGCATGACGCTGAAGACTCCGGCAACCGCCTGTCGTCTATCGGTGGTCTGGGGTAACTTTTCCAAATAATAGGAGGCACGAATAAACCGGTCCTCTGACTGGTGTGAACCTGGCAGTATCCGGTTGCGATCTTGACGGGCCCAATAGGCATTGAGGGCTAACTGTTGATCATAGCTGGGACTATTGGTCATAACTTGAAAGTCACGTCCATGGTGGATCACTAGCTTGCCGTTCAGATACTCAAAAATAGCTGAGTCCCCAGAGGCATCGGATATGGCCATATGGACGCTGGCATGGGCCACACCGCCGGGGCCAAAGTTAACCGGTACAATATACACAGGGTTGGCTGAAACTACTTCCTCGACACTGCTGAAGTTGGTCAGTAAATAGGCCGTCCATGCCGCAAAGGAAAGGCGCGGAGTGTTGTCAGTGGGGGCTGGGCCGAAGTCCGTTTCCCCTAGATATAATAAATTGGCCGCTAACCCCTGTTCGTTGATCCCGTCAAAGGCTCCATTAATCGGACCGTCAGGGTTTAAGGTGCCCGCTGTGACCACGGCACCATAGCGGGTAGTCCAGCGGAGGGAATTTGTGCCCCCCGCCCCATCCTGGGTAGTTCCTCGGGAAATAACGTAAATATGGGAGTTGAAGGAGTAGGGCCAGTCCATCGATCGTCCGGTTACCACGGCTCCCTCCGGTCCAAGCCAGGTGACGCGAGAACAGGCTTGGGCCTGGGCCAGATTACTTCCCCCCATGATTAGGGAGGTCAGCATAACGATCAGGAACTGACGACGGAGACGCATGGCAACTTCCTTCCCAAAAAGAGATAGCTAAGGTGGCAGATGATATAGCCGTAGCCCTTGAGCTCAGGACACCGAGCCATGGTAGTCCATGGTCAATGGTGTCGCCGTCTTGTTCTAACCGGACTGGCGACTGCGGCGGCCCTATCTTATCGGGTCAGTGGTTTTCAGATCCTTACCAAATTCCTACGATGGCAATGGCTGATAAGTGCGGCTGGTCTCGCCACCTCCTAACGATAATTAGTAAATTGCAATGGTACCGGCCACTCCTCCTGCTTAACCAACTGCAGAGCTTCCTGCAGGTCATCCTTTGACTTACCGGAGACCCGCACGGCATCTCCCTGGATGGTAGCGGTGACCTTTTTGAGGCGATCGCGATTACTCTAGGCAATAGGGTATATTTCCGTCACCTCTATGGGTAATTAGCTAGTCTTCTAACGGGGATGGGCCACAGGCCTTCGTTCAGGGGCTGATCAGCTAATCTGAACCCATGCTACTGATATATAACTGATATATAGTAGACCGACCGCCTATGACCATAGTCAAGGGGTAGAAGGGGTAAACCCTGACCAGGGGCATAGACCGCCCTATCTAGTTAAGCTCCAGCAGACGGATGCGCGGGTCTACCACACTCAAGGCCAGGTCCGCCAGCAGGTTTCCCAGAATTAACATCACCGCCCCCATCATCAGGCTGGCCATCACCAGGTAAAGATCCTGGGCGGTGACCGCCTCAAGAATCAACTTGCCCAGACCGGGCCAGTTAAAGTAGGTTTCAGTGATAAAGGCACCTGCTAGTAAACTGGCGAACTCAAAACCCAGCAGGGTAATCAGTGGATTTACCGCATTGCGCAGGGCGTGGACGTAGATTACCCGGTTCTCTGACAGGCCCTTGGCCCGGGCGGTCTGGATATAGTTTTGCCTGAGCACGTCCAACATTTGCCCCCGGGTGATGCGTTGCAGGCCGGCGAAGCTGGTAATGCTTAGGGCCAGGGTAGGCAGAATCAGGTGCCAGCCCACGTCGAGAATTTGCCCCAGACGGGTTAGGTCGCTATGGATAATGCTGGTGCGACCACCAATGGGAAACAGCGGCGCGGTTAATTGGGCGAAGAACAGTAACACCAGACCGGTAATAATGCTGGGCATACCCTGGCCCAGGTAACTCAAGACCTGCAGCCCCCGGTCCAGGCTGCGATTTTGGTGAATGGCGCCGAGGATCCCCATGGGAATGGCCACTAGCCAGGTGACCAGCACCGAGGCCAGGGCCAGCAGCAGGGTATTGGGCACCCGCTCCCAGAGAATCTCCACCACCGGCCGCTGATAGGAGAAACTCAGGCCAAAATTGCCATGGCAGATCACCTGGTAGAGCCAGTTCAGATACTGGCGCCAGACGGGCTGATCTAAGCCAAACTGGACCTCAAGTTGCTGCAGGGTTTCCGGTGAAAACTGGGGACTCTGGCGGTACTGATCCAGGAAGTTACCCGGCGCCAGTTGAATGATGAAAAAGCTGAGGGCGGAGGCCAGCAGCAGGGTCAGCAGGGCCTGCAACACCCGTTTCACCACGTAAAGGGTGGTTTCGCTGGTCAAACGGGTGACCAGCCAGGTCCACAGATGGCGAGGGTGGGGGAGGGAGACGTGCATGGCAGACAGGTAGGGAACGGCCCAAACCAGGGGGCGGAGGGCTGGGGCTAGCTCGACAGAAACCCGAGTCCTTAGGATACTTTATCTATCCCCAGGTCAGCAATGGTAACCTGCCCGGGTTTGATGAGGCGGCCTAGGTATCGGGCTGCACCAGGGGACGAAACTGGGGTACCCACGCCGCCTGGGCGGTGACCAGGGTGGGATAGGCCTGCTGGCCATAGTCTCGGCCCACCCGCAGGGGGAAGGGATCGGCCCCCTCCAGGGCTATCCAGGTGGCCCCGGCTGCCTGCAGAATTGGCCAGACTGCGGCGATGTCCCAAATTTTGGGGGTGGCCTCCACCGCCCCCAGTGCCCAGCCAGCCCCCACGATCAACAGGTTGTAGGTGGCGGAGCCCAGCATGCGAATTTTGCAGGGAAAGGGCTGGGTCATCACCCGGGTACTGCGGGCACAGAGACTGAAAAACTGCTGGGGTCCGGGGGGGGCGGTGCTGGTGCGGATCGGGCGCGGGTTGCAAAAGGCGCCCCGGGGCATGACCAGGCCACTGCTGCCGGGCCAGTAGCCGTGGAAGCATTGCTGCAGGGGAGGAATAGCCACGTAGCCAAACACCGGCACCCCCTGGTAGAGTAGGCCCAGGGAAATCCCCCAGATGGGAATGCCCCGGCTAAAGTTGGTGGTGCCGTCAATGGGGTCGATCACCCAGCACCAATCACCGGCGGGAAAAATATGGGCCACCTCTTCACTGAGCAGGCCGTGGTCGGGGAAGTGGTGGTGCAGGGCGGTGCGCAGGGCCTGATCGGCCCAGCGATCGCTGGCGGTGACCAGACTACCGTCGCTCTTCACATCCGCCTCCACCCCGCCAAACTCCGCCAGTAACCGCTGGCCCACCGCGGCGGTGCTGGTGGCGGCGGCAGTCAACACCTGGTCCCAAAAGTCTGCCATGGTTAGTCCATCTCCCCCTGGAGGGCGGCGGTAATTGCCGCCCGGGCATTGGCTTGAAATTCTTGAATATCAACCCGGCGCAGCAGCACAATGGCCACCCCCATGCCCAGGGCCTGGAGACCAAAGACCAGGCCATAGGCCAGCAGGACCTGGGGTTGACCCACCTCCCCGCCGCCATTGAATACCCGCAGCAGGGCCCGGCCCAGATCCAGCACTGCCCCCCCCAGCACCGTGGCGCTACCCCGGGCGATCGCCTGGGCCAGCCCCCAGGCGCCAATAAATGTGCCGGCGGTTTCCGTCACGGTTAAATCCAACATCAGCACGATCGCTCCCAGGGTTAAGATCCCGGAGGCACTGCCAAACATAAATACCGCCGTCAACAACACCGCTGGACTACCGGTCAGGCCCGAAAGCATAATCCCAATTAAACAGAGGGCTGCCCAACTACAGCCCAGGCTAACGCTGCGCTGCTTGCCCAGGCGCGGCACCACCAGCCAGCCAGTAGCGATAATCCCCAGCAGGGTACCCAGACCAAAGGCGGCATTCAGGCGGGTGGTTTCGGCGATGGTCATGCCAAACACCTCCCCGCCGTAGGGCTCCAGGATGGCATCCTGCATGAATAGGCTGAGGCTGAGCACCAGCAAAAAACTGAAAAATAGCCCGGTCTGGCGACTGGCGGTGAGGATCTTCAGGGCTCGGCCCAGGGTGAGGCTGTCCTCCCGCTGATCGGGGAGGGAGCGGCGCCGGGAATAGCGGCGCTCAATCCCCACAGTGCTGAAGAAGGCCAGCAGGCACACCAGGGCTGGAGCGATGATAAACAGCCGATTAACGGCGCTACGCACCTGATCGATAGGAGCGTTAAGCTCAATCGGCTTCAACACAATGGCGGTGATCACCACGCCGGTAATAATCCCCACCATCAGCATGGCCCAGCCAATCCCCACCAGGCGAGAGCGACTGTCTTCATCGGAGACATCCACCAGCAGGGCGGTGAAGGGGGTGGAGGTGGCACTCAGGGCCAGGCCGTAGATGGCAAACAGCAGGGCCAGCAGGGCCACCCAGGGGTAGGCCTGGGGCCCCCAGCCCTGGTCGGCGATTCGCTCCCCCAGTTGCCAGACCACCTGCAGGGCGGCAAAGGAGACCAGGGCAACGGTGACAATACCCACCCAGATATAGCCGCTGCGGTGGTGCCCCAGCAGGGGGCGGGCATCGGACATTTGGCCAAACCATACCCGGGCAGGGGCCATGAACTGGTGTACGGCGATGGTGCCAGCGGCGATCAGGGCCGGCACCCGCAACTCCTCAATCATCACCCGGTTTAGCACCCCCAGGGTGAGCAGGGACATAATCCCCAGCCCCATGTTAAACACCCCCAACCGCAGCATGGTGGGGAGGTTGAGGGCGGGCAGGGTGGTGCTGGGGGGTGGGCCGAAGGCGGAGGGAGACTGGCTAGACATGGGGATTCAGGGGGTGAGGTGAGGGTGGGGGCCAACGCGGGGACCCAGGTCGCCGGCTTAGTCGTCGCTTTCAGGGGGAAGGTCGGATGGGGAACTCCCCTGGCCAGGGGCCAGAAAAGCGGTCCGCTTAATGGCAGCTACCCCCTACTGAGACCTGAAGGACCACCTGCTCCAGTTGCTGCAGAGCAGACTCCAGGTGATCATTAACGATTTGGACATCAAATTCAGGGGCGGCCTCGATTTCCATCCGGGCCCGCTGTAACCGACGGGCGATCGCCGCCTCACTATCCTGCCCCCGCTGGCGAATGCGGTGCTCCAGCTCCGCCAGGGAGGGGGGCAGCACAAACACCTGCAGGGCCTCGGGGAAGGTTTGACGCACCTGGCGAGCCCCCTCCAACTCAATCTCCAGGATCACCCCCTGGCCAGCGGTCAGTTTTTCCAGCACCGGGGCCTTAGGGGTGCCGTAGTAGTTACCAGCAAACTCCGCCCATTCCAGCAACGCCCCCTGGTCAATCAAGGCCTGGAACTGATCTCGAGTCACAAAGTAGTAGTCCTTCCCTTCCACCTCCCCCAGGCGGGGGGGGCGGGTGGTGGCGGACACCGATACCGGCAGATCGGGATGGCGCTGGCACAGGGCCTGTAACAGGGTACCCTTGCCCACTCCACTGGGGCCGGTGAGGAGGATCAGCTGGCCGGGTTGAGGGGTAGGGCAGGGGGAACGGACGGCCATGGCGGTATGGTTAGGAAACTAGCCCCATCCTATCGGCGATGGGGGTACAATAGCCAACGGTTGCACTATAACTGGTTTAGCATTACGGCGAGAGTTCTTTGCGAGAGTAACTACATGACACAAGGTCAAGGGTTTGGGTTCGGCCTGGGCAAAATGAAGGAACTGACCGAAGCCTTCAAGAAAGCCCAACAAATTCAAGAGGGGGCCAAACAACTGCAGGAGGACCTGGAACAAATGGAGATCGCCGGTGAGGCGGGCGGTGGGCTGGTGACAGTGGTGATGAGTGGCAACCAGGAACCCCGCCGTGTCACCATTGCTCCGGAAGCTCTAAATGAAGGGGCGGAGGTGCTGGCGGACCTGGTCACCGCCGCCATGAAGGATGCCTACGAAAAGTCTACCGCCACCATGCGCGATCGCATGGAGGAACTCACCGGTGGCCTCAGTCTTCCCGGTTTGTAGACCCGGCCCCCTACTGACTCCATCGCCATGGCGACTCGACTGCTCTTTGTCTGTCTGGGCAACATCTGCCGGTCTCCCTCGGCGGAAAATATCATGAACCACCTGGCCCAGCAGCGGCAGTGGGGCGATCGCCTGATCTGTGACTCGGCGGGCACCGCTGGCTACCACATCGGTAGTCCGCCGGATAGTCGCATGGCCGCTGCTGCCCGGGCCTACGGCATTACCCTGAGGGGCCGAGCCCGCCAGTTTGATAGGTCAGACTTTGAGCAGTTTGACTGGATTCTAGCCATGGATCGCCAGAACTACCAGGATATTCAGGCCTTGGACCAGCACCAGCGCTATGGCCACAAGCTACGCCTGATCTGTGACTACTGTCGCACCTACGCCGATCAGGAGGTGCCCGATCCCTACTACGGTGGACCGGAGGGCTTTACCTACGTCATTGATCTGCTGGTGGATGCCTGTAATGGTTTCCTGGATCAGGTGATCGCACCGGAGGCGACGGCCCCCTTCCCCGGCTCCCCGTGATCTGGAGTCTTTCCCCCTTTCCCCTAGCCTGGCGGAGGCGAGCCGGAACACCTAGCCAGTATGAGGGTTCACCGCTCTACCCTGTGTTCAGGGTTGGAGTCCAAGGTATCCTTTGCCTCCTGTAGAGGATGCCGACTGTAGATTACCCCCTTGATGTTGCCCTCCACCGATGGCCACCGCCACCCCTACTTCCCTCCCCCTGCCCAGGGCCCGGTGCCGCTGGTGGCTAGGACTGTCTGGTCTGGCCCTGGCGGCTAACCTGCTGAGCCCCGGTCCCAGCTGGGCGGCGGCGGAAATTATTATCACCTACGGTGGTCTGCAGCGGACCATCGCCATCGCTGATCTAGAGAAACTAGCCCGCACTGGTAAACTCAGCCGGCAATTACAGGCCTACAATCGCCACCTGGGGTTTTCCCCCGAGGGTCTGGCCCGGATTCGCCAGGCCCTCAGCACCCCCAGCCGCACCCTGGATGTGGTGGCCATCGCCCAGTTTCTCTACACCGAGCAGGGAGTGGTGTTGCTGCAAGAGGTTACCCGGGTGGTGCAGACCCCCTCTCGCCAGGGCAGTTTTAGTGCCCTGCGGGCGGCGCTGATCCTGGCTGCCGCCCAGGCTGACCGCAGTCAAGGATTTACCCTACTGGATGTGCTGCGGGCCTACCCCCTGGAGGCCATTCGGGTGGATCTAGCTGGCGCCCTGGCGGTGGCGGAGGAGATTAACCAGGCCATCCTACAGTCGGAACGGGCGGTCAACCTGGTGCGGGCGATCGCCGATCAGGAGGCCGGGGTGGAGGCCAATGCCCTGGACCTGGCTGCCCTTCAGGCCCTGGTGCAGGCCCAACAACGCTACGGGGTAAAGCGTCTCAACCTGGAGCTGGAGGGCCTGGCTCGACCGGTGACCCTGTTTCTGCCCCAGGGGCGCCCACCCCGATCAGGGTTTCCCCTGGTGCTGATTTCCCACGGGTTGGGCAGTAGTCGCCAGAGCTATAGCTATCTGGCGGATTACCTGGCCGCCGGCGGGCTAGCGGTGGCTGCCGTTGAGCACACTGGCAGCAATGATGAGCAGTTGTTTGCCCTGTTGGCGGGCCAGAGCACCGCCGTTGTCCCCGATGGAGAGTTCTGGCAGCGGCCCCAGGATATTTCCCTGACGATCACTGGCTTGGGCCAGGCCCGCTTCCGTTATCCTGAGTTGCGGGGTCGCCTCGATCTGAACCGGGTGGGGGTGGTGGGCCAATCCTTTGGTGGCTACACCGCCCTGGCCCTGGCGGGGGCTAGGGTAGACAGTCAGGGTCTGGAGCAGGCCTGCCCCCCCAGTCGACTGGCCTTTAACCCCTCCCTACTGCTCCAATGTCAAGCGGTGCGCCTGGCCAATCCAGGCCGCCGTTTGGTGGACCCAAGGGTGAAGGCTATCTTCATCATGAACCCGATCGGTGGGGTCCTATTTGGCCCGGGTGGCTACGGTCAGGTGCGGGTGCCCACCATGGTGGTGGCGGGAGCTCTGGATACGGTGGCCCCCGCCTTTGCAGAACAGATTAAGCCCTTTACCTGGCTGGGCAGCGACCATCGCTACCTGCTGCTGCTATCCCGCGGCACCCACTTTTCCGTGATCGGGGATACGGGGGGCCACGACCAACCCCTGGCCATCCCAGAGGCATTGATCGGCCCCTATCCGGAGTTGGCCCAGGCCTACATGCAGGGCTTTGCCCAGGCCTTCTTCCAGGTCAACCTGCTGGGGGATGAGCGTTTTCGTCCCCTGTTACAGGCCGGCTATGCCCAGGCTCTGGCTGCTCCGGAAATGCCCCTCAGCCTGATCACCGGTGCCTCCGCTGACCTGTTGACGGAATGGCTGCCCTAGTCAGGGCGTCGGCCATGATCAATAGGGCTCAATCCCACCCCTGCCAGATAGGACTAACCCTACCCCCATGCCTTTTGATCTGAATCGTTACCCCTACCCCTCCCGGCGTCGGGTGATCCTCGGCCACCGGGGGGCGGTGGCCACCAGCCAGCACCTGGCCACCCTGGCGGGCATGGAGATGTTTTGGGCGGGGGGCAACGCGGTGGATGCGGCGATCGCCACCGCCATTGCCTTGACCGTGGTGGAGCCCACCGCCAATGGCATCGGCGGCGATGCCTTTGCCCTGGTTTGGGATGGCCAGTTACACGGGCTCAATGCCTCGGGCAGAAGCCCTGCCCAGAGCTGCCTGACCGCCTATGGCGGCCTGACCCAGGTACCCAGTCTGGGGTGGCTGTCGGTGACCGTGCCCGGGGCGGTGTCCGCCTGGTTTGCCCTGTGGCAACGGTGGGGGAAACTGCCCTTCGAGCAACTGTTTGCCCCCGCGATTCGCTACGCCGAGGGGGGGTTTCCCGTCTCCCCGGTCACCGCCCGCTCCTGGCGGGATCAGGAGCGGCGGTTTCTACCCCTGGGGTCCCCAGAGTTCCAGGCCTTTAAGCACACCTTTTTCGCCGGTGATCGGGCCCCCAGGGTGGGGGAGGTCTGGGGTAATCAGGCCTTTGGTCAAACCCTACGGGAGATTGCCAGCAGCGGGGGAGAGAGTTTCTACCGGGGCAAACTGGCGGCGGCGATCGCTAACTTCGCCGCCGCCACCGACGGCCCCCTCACCCAGGTAGATCTCGCCCAGCACCAACCCCTCTGGGTTGATCCGATCAGTACCCCCTATAAACATCTGCGGGTTTGGGAAATCCCCCCCAATGGGCAGGGCATCGCCGCTTTGCTGGCCTTAAATATCCTGGGGGGGCTAGGGATCGAAACCTCCCCCCGGGACTCCGTCACCAGTTTTCATGGTCAAATTGAGGCGATGAAGCTGGCCTTTGCCGATGTCTACAGCCACGTGGCCGATCCTGACTGGATGCGGGTTTCGGTGGAGCAACTGTTAGATCCGGAATACGCCCACCAGCGCCGGGCCCTGATCGGGGACCGAGCCATCCCCCTGGCCCAGACCGGCTTGCCCAGGGGGGGCACGGTTTACCTGTGCACGGCGGACTCCGACCTGATGGTGTCCTTCATTCAATCGAACTACGAGGGCTTTGGCAGTGGCATTTTGATTCCCGACACCGGCATTGCCCTGCACTGTCGGGGGGCGGGGTTCTCCCTGGAGCCCGACCACCCCAACCAACTCGGGCCAGGTAAGCGCCCCTTTCACACCATCATTCCCGGTTTCCTGACGGAGGATAACCGCCCCCTCGGCCCCTTTGGAGTGATGGGGGCACCGATGCAACCCCAGGGCCATCTGCAGATGGTGGTGAACCTGACGGATTATCAGATGAACCCCCAGGCTGCCCTGGATGCCCCCCGCTGGCGGTTTCTCCAGGGTAATCAAATTCTGCTGGAGCAGGGGGTGGGGGCTGAAGTGGTTGAGGGCTTAAGGCAACGGGGCCATGATCTGAAATTTGCCCCTGAAACCCAGTTTGGCAAGGGACAAATCATCCTCAGGCACCAGGGGGCTCTGGTGGCGGCCTCTGAAACGAGATCGGACGGCCTGGCCCTGGCCTACTAGTGCTATACCAGCCCCTTGCCAGGACAGTACAGATGCATTATTATCAGTTCACATGTACTCATCTGCATCCCTATGGGGATAGAGGGTTCTCTTTCAGTCCCTGTTCCGTCCTCTCATCATCAATCTGTCATGACCACCACCAGTTCTACCCCTAAGGCTCGATCAGGCCGATCCAACACTGCCGCCAAGGGCAGGGCTACCCCGGTCGTTTCTGTCACCTGCCCGGTGCTAGCCCTTGATGCCGGCAACTATGACCTCAAATTCTATGGCGGTGACGGCCATCCCAAGGCGATTCGATCGGTGCGTTACCAGCTTCCCCAAGGACGCGATGCGGTTAGCTACTCCTCCGCCTCCCCCCTGATTGAGTTGTCCGATGGCCGTCGCTTCCACTTTGGCGCCCAGTCTTACAAATATCGGCGTCAGCAGCAAACGGTGATTGAAAATAAGGTGGAACTGGCCCGCCTGCACCTCTACGCCTGCCTGGAGCCCCTGGGGGAGGAAATCGCTGACTATAATCTCAACCTGCTAGTGTCCACCCCCGACCCGGCTCGCCATGGTGAGGCCATTCAGGAGCAACTCCTGGGGCTACACGAGTTTACCCGCAATGGGGTTGCCTTTCGAGTGACAGTGGCCTCAGTCCAGGTGGAGCGGGAGGGCATGGGCGCCTACCACTACGCCAGGGGTCAGGGTTTGATCCCGGGTAACGGCTACACTATTGTGATTGACATTGGCGGGGGCACCTGGCTCACCCGCCTGGTGGACGCTGCCGGGGAGGTGATCGACGAAAACATTATGGACCGGGGCGGTACCTACGAACTGGCCGCCGCCATCAGCTTCGATCGCCGCCTCACCGATCACCTGGGCAACAGCGCCGACCCCTGCATCGTGATGGATGGCTTCCGGGTGGATCACGTCTACGCCGACACCGGCCTGACCTGGAAGGACTGGTTGGATGAATACCTGGACCCCTGGTTTAAGGGTATCTTCCAAACCGTTAAGGCACAGTACACCCCCTACATGCCCCGGGTTACCCGATTTCTGGTCACCGGCGGCGGTTCACACCTGATTGCGGAGCGTCTGCAGGGCCACCCCCTGTTTGCCCTAATGGGGGACCCTCAGTTTGCCAATGTGAGAGGTTTATTTTTGATGACCCAGGATACCCAGCTATGCATGACAACAAAGTAAGACTCAGTCAAGATGTGTTAGAAAAGGCCAGCCACATTGCCCAGGAATGGGGGTTAAAGAATGCCCGGGCGGCGGTGGAAGCAGTCTTTCGTTGCTACTGTGATGACTACCTCCAGGGCCGTGCCCCTGGCTTGGGGGGGGCGGTGACGGTGTCCTCCCTGCGCTCCCTACCGGTCTCCCGCCCCGCCGCCGGTGCTCCCTGCGAAGCGATCGCAGCCCTGGATCAACTACTGGCGCTCTAGGGTGACCATGGACGGCAATCTTGGCCTAGAGGCCAAGATTGCCGCGGGTAAGGAGCGGTCAGAGGTTAGAATAAATTCACCAGGAGAGGTGGCAGAGCGGTTGAATGCGGCAGACTCGAAATCTGTTTTGGGGTCAAACCCAACGGGGGTTCGAATCCCCCCCTCTCCGTTGAATTTCAACGCTTTTGGCGATTTAGCTAAAGCACTAAGCAGTACAGATAAACCAGTATTTTGATCCAAAACTGTGCTATTTAATGGGTAGATGGGATCAATTTGGGATCAGTTTTTGGACATGGATCAGGTCGATGAGGCAATCAGGCAAGCAAATCAGGCATTGGGCCGGATCAAAATTCTTAGGCGCGATCGTAAACTTGCCCTCCGTGGGGTGCTGCCTTGTCGCCCTGGGGAGGGGCAGAGCACCAAGCGGGCGGTTATCTCCCTGGGTATCTATGCAAACCCAGCCGGAGTAAAGGTAGCGATCGCTAAAGCTCAACGCCTGGAGTCAGATCTAAATCTGGATCGGTTCTGCTGGTCGGACTGGTTGGATGGAGAGTTGGGGGAGGTCAAAACCGCCGCCACCTGGGGTGCTGAATTTGGTGCAGTCAAGGCCGCCTCTGTCAAGCCTCAAAGCTACCGGGCCAACTATGAAGAACCCCTAGCATCGTTACCTGACAAGCCACTAACAGAGGATATGCTGATCGCCCTAGGACATGGGCGATCACCCGCAGATAGTTGGAGCCGCAAGAACGATTGTATGGTGTTCAAACAGGTTGCCAAGTTTGCTGGGGTCACGGTTGATTTCAGCAGCATCAAGGGCCGCTATAGTCCCGCCCTGCTGAGTCCTGGGGACGTCCCCACCGATGAGGAGATAGAGGCCACCTGTAGGGCCATCAGTAACCCCGGATGGGCATGGGTCTATGGAATGCTGGCCACCTATGCCTTGCGCCATGCCTGGGCGATCAGATCGGCGGTGATGGGGGTGCCGGATAGTATTGCCGCTCGATGGATGGGGCACAGTGTCGCGGTTCATGCCAAGACATACCACGCCGCGATAGATCAGCTATAACATGAGGCCATCTGGAGGAAGGCTAATCAACTGGGAGGTTCAACATAGGGCCGCTGCTCAGGGGGAAGGAATATCACTGACTCAAAGGCAACGGGGTTAACCTGCCAGTGCTCACCATTCTTGCGGTAGTGGGTACCCCAGGTTAAATCAAAGGCAATCCCGTGGATTCTGGCGTACTCTGCCTTATTGATGCTCGACAGGCTGCTCGACAGGTTTCGCAGGTAGGTGGAGGTCTGCTTAGCCTTATCGGGGCTTCGAGAGAATAGCCGTCCCTGGGATAGGCTGCGAACGTCTAAGGGCTTACCTTTTCGCTTCAGGTAGTCGTAGACCTTGAGTAAATCCCCGGTTAGCTCCTGTTGTGGGCTGTTGAGTGCCAGCACTAACTTAAGCTGAGCGATGTAGTATTCTGTCCACTGCCTAGCCAGTTCTACGGTATAGCCGTCTACCGTTGCCGATGGAGCCTGGTCCGCCAGGGCGGCATTGACCAAGTGAAGCCAGAGGATAAACCTACCGAAGTAGGTTTCAAATTTTGGATAGGCTGACTGTAGGCTGGGGTGGTCCTCCGCGATTTGCCTATCGGTTAGCTCGTGTTGATATGCCTGAAACGCTCGCTTAGCATCTGGGTCTAGCAGGTAAGCCTGCTCAGGCATCTCCGAGAGCCGGGTAAATGCCGCCATCACATCAGAAGTTAGCCCAATGTCTCCCACGTCCTTAGATAGGTCGATTTTGGATGGAGGAGCATCGGCCGCACAGAATAGGTAACGGGCAAATTCGCCGCAGTCATCATCATGGCTGCCCATCAACCTTTGCAGGGTACTGTATTGGGTTGCCCCTACCCTGCTGATGGCTGACTTAGCCAGGAAGGTTGAGCCGTCGCCCTTGCGATCGCACATAATCGACCCGCCGTTAAACTCGGATAGGTCCGCCTCAAATTCCCCACCGTCGCCCTTGCCATTGGTGAACCGGCCTCGCTCCGTGATAAAGGCTGAGGCTTCATCCTTGTAAAGCAGGAGTCCCCGGGGATTCTCAGCATGGATCTGGATGCGAGCTGCTAGGGTACTGTCTTGGGTTAGGTATCGCTTTCTGATAGGCTTTTTAGGCTCAGGTCCCGCGTCATCACCGCCACCCTTAGACGCCTTGATCCATGCCCGATGGTCAGCCTCATATTCACCCATGGCATAGGCATGGTCGAGGGCTGCCGAGGTCTCTAGTTGAGTTAAAACACCCATGATCGCTGCTTGAGCTGGAGTCTTTTTCCGCCCGGTTGGGGCAACAATAATCGACCGGAAGATGGGAGAGGCTTTATAGCCTGCTGTTGCATGGATAACCAGGGTCTGGGCCGTTCCCATGGCAGTTGCCAGCACTGGGATTAGGGTAGTTACCAGAAATTCAGGAGCCGTAGGCATCGCCTCAGCCACCTGCCTAATCTTCCTGGCCAAGCTGCCACCATCACCAAATAAGCCCGCCTCAATGGGTAACTGGATTTCCTTGGCGGTCTCCAATTGCCGGAGGTCTGCTCCCGCCCTGACTGCTGCTGCTGATAGCTCAGTATCGTTAGCCAGCGCCTGGTAAATGCTTTTAATCGCGTGGGAGGGAGTACCAGACTGCTTAGCCAGGCCTGCAATGCTGATCTGAATGTCAGAATCCCTGACCCCCTCCAGGATTAACCGCTCAAGCTGTTGTCTAACCTGATCCAGCGTTAGCAGGTCACCAGCCCCGCTAGGATTGTTTCCAGGAGACTTACTGGGTCCGTCAGGAGCACTAACCTTAGATGCTCCCCTGTTGCCCTGGCTGCCAGAGACAGGCTTAACGCAATTTTTCCAGACCCAGGCTTTAGCGCAGCCCTCTATCGCCTCAGGGCTTAGAGATGGGCCGGGGTTGTCTCGTTGAGCCGATTTCCAGATAGCTACCCGCTCACCCTGGGGCAGTGCAGGAGAACAGCGATCGCAGTAGCCATTAAACAAATCCCATGGATCGCCATCGTACCGTTGCCCTGAATAGCTCAAATAGTCAGCGGTGCCCAGCAAATCACGGGCCAGCTTAGCCCCAGTGTCGTTTCTGCCACCTTCGCCCGCACCCTGTTCTAGGGCTGCCCTGGATGCCTTGCTAAGGCAGATTTCTAGGGGGATAGCCTCAGGGCAGGGGAGCTGAAAGGACCGATCAAACTCAGGCCAGCTAATCGCCTTGGGGTCTTGCCCCTGGGGCTGGGCTGGCTGAGCAGGAGTAGGGCTGGGGATAGCCGCCCGCAGGGTCTCGTAATCGTACCGATGGCCAGACTGGCTGATGATGGTCCCGACTTTGCCGGTCTCACCATGCTTGAAGCCCGCCAGCCTCATCACCCTGGAGGGGTTCTTAATTGAGCGATTGCCATCGGCAAACTCAAGTAAGTCAGTCTGTAATGACTTCCACAGCTCAATACTGATCGGTTCCTCAAAAACCCAATGACTATGGACTGACTTGTTCCCGGTATCCACCTGGAAGGTGGGTTCAGGCAAGTTCAGTTTCTGCCAGAGCTCCCGACTGACATCCTGGCCTAAATGATCGTGCTCATAAAAAATAGCGATGCCTTGGGTGATTTCGGCGTCACAGTGCCCCCCGGGGTTGACCACTACATAGACGCCCCGCCCATCGGATTCCCACCGATTGAGGTCGGAGGGGAGTTGAGGGTAAATAGCATCTGCTTTTCGTCAGAGGCGACCGACGGTGAGCACGTAGGGATAGGTGGCATCGGGGGGTTCTGCCAGACCCCGACTGTGGTAGGCACCAAAGCGGGCCCGGCCATCCGGGGTGTAGAAGGTGAGGCTACCGTAGAGACGCGCCTGGCCAAAGCGTTTGATGGGAAGGAAGTGTCTAGGCCCATAAATATTCATCCTCCAGGTAAAGCTGGATAACCTCTTCAGCGGCCTGGGGGTTGAGGTGATGCAGGGTGCTGATCAGGGCGGCCAGGCGATCGCTGGGGGGTCGAGGTGGCCCTAGAGCCAGGCGGTGAAGGTAGCGGTGGAGATCTGGAGGGCGGTGGTGAGTTGGGTGGGTGGTTCTGATCACTCCCTGCTGACGCTACCTTTGATCTAATTGATTCATGCCCGCCTGGATTTGTTCTTCGACACGTGCAACGACATCTGCACGTAGATCGGTTTCTGGTTCAATTTTCTCCCGTGTCGCCAAAACAGCTTTAATGTCAGCCGATGAAGCTCGCCCTAACTGTTTTATCAACGTTCCTGCTGAGCGGCTGTGAGTAGCCTCTGCCAAACAACCAAGTCTTTCATCAGTCTGCTCCAGCAGGGTTGTTATGTCGCTTACGCTGTGACCATTTTAGATTTAATGTCGGGTGATGTTGGCTCGAAATGCAACACCATGATTTGCTCTGGGCGCAACCCGACAGATTCATAAGTGCGTCCATCACGATCGCTAAATTCAACCTCAAATGCCATACCATTAGCTAACAGTTCAACTACTGTCCCAACCTGTCCACGCCCTAGATTGTATTCAGGAAGGTCAACGGTCAAGGCTATGACATCTAGCAATTTGGCTGTATTGTTTGACATTTCTGATCACCTCTAAGCACTACAGCGGGTAACAAGTTGTTAACCTTGGAATCTCCGAACCATGCTCAATGATCCAGCCACTCCGAAGGGTTGCACTTCTATTTTGCCACTCAATCGTAAAATCTAATGTATAGCGTTGCCCAAACCCATCCTGTCTGCCCAATCGAACCTCTTGAGTTTGAATAACTTCAAGCAAAATTTGACGTAATTCGTCAGCGTTATCAGCAGTCATGCCAAGGCACGATAAAAACAGTCGTGCTTTGTGCTTGCCATCGTTATGTTCTGGATTGAGGCAGTAGTCGCGAAGTTTACGAATATCAACAACTGCGTTCTCTGCATTAGGAAGGAGCATGGAAAAGCTGGCATGGATGAGCAGACCATAGTTTATCTCAAAGGTAACCGTCCCTCAGCCAACTTTTAAGCCAAGGATAGAGGCTTGTGTTGAGAGGATGGTGAGTCATCCTTCTGGGCTTCCGATTGGGGAAGTAAGGATGGCGTGGGCTGGGTTAACCGAGCCGCCCCACAGGCTTGACTGAGGAAGTCCAAGACATTTCGGTGCTGAGCCTTCAATGATGTCATCACCGTCAGCATCCGCGAGACAAACTGACTCCCCCCAGTAGACTGAGAGCCAAAACTGGTGCGCCGCCAAATGACCCCTGATTGCTGGGTGATTCTGCTGGGGAGCCAGGGCGTGACAGCCAGTCACCCTGCCTGGGAGCCCTAGTGCCAGTCGGTGAGAAAGCCCTGGTTAGGGGCCAGGGTGATCAGGGGGGGAATCTCTGTACCGTCCGCACCAACGCAGCGTTAGCTTGGGGCGGTAGACACCAAGTTGTCACGACTCTTCGTCAAAGTTCATATCTTCAAACCCCAGCCAGAAAAGTAAGACATCTTCAACCTGGGATAGCTGCCCTGAATCCAATTCACCTAATTTTCTCAATAGTTTGGCATGGGGAATGGTAACAAGATTCTGAACATCAAAAGCTCCTGGCTTCAAAAACCTTACTTTGACATCGACCTCGAAACGGGAGCCTCTTGAGCTTGTGGTATGAGGAATCAGCGTCGCCAGAGCTCGATCTTGCATCAGAGCTGGAATGCTAATCACCAGACAGGGTCTAACTTTCGCTACATAACCCAAATCAACAAGCCAAACTTCACCACGAGCTGGGCTACTCATAATTCTGACTCTTGTTGATCTAGCTCCAAAAACAGTTCCTCAGCATTTAAGACTAAGTCCTCATCATCCAAGGGAGAGAAATCAAAATGAATGATCCGCTTCAGTATTGCCAGCGCAACCTCAATTTGATCTGAGTCAGGCAACTCATCAAAAGTCTTAAGGATTTCCTGAGTGATAGCAGTCATAACTTCAAACCAGTACCATATCAGTAAATGATATTATACTCAACTAATTTTTCTAGGTTATTAGTACTAAGCTCGCCACACTGGCTATTTACCTGTGACCTCACTCTCACGGGGAGGGCGTCGAGTTGCTGGGCGATTTTGTCTTGACTGCCGCAGGACAGTTTGAAGTAGCTATGGGGAAACCAGGCATTGGCCAGCATTTCGACGATTAGGTCGAAAAAGGCGATCGGGCTGGTGGGCTGAAAGTGGTGGCGACGGAGAATGTCTAGCAGGGAGAGGAAGAAGAGGTATTTGTAGGCATTGGTAGTGTGGTTGAATAACCGGGCCAGGGCGCTGATGTTGAGGGAGTCACTGGGGGGTAGGGGGGTGGGGGAGAAAATGGGAGGGTTGGCATCTTCCAGGTAAAGCTGGATAACGTCTTCAGCGGCCTGGGGGTTGAGCTGATGCAGGGTGCTGATCAGGGCGACCAGGCGATCGCTGAGGGGGTTGAGGTGGCCCTGGAGCCAGGCGGTGAAGGTAGCGGTGGTGAGTTGGGTGGGGGTGATGGGGTAGGTGGTGAGGATATGGTGGAGGGCGGTGCTTGCTTTTGTCATGGGGGGGATGGGGGGTGTTCAGGAAACCAGAGTTTAGGCACAATTCTGACCACTCTCTACTCAATGCAGGGCTTGATAAAGATCATCTTTCACCATCAATGCTTGCAGCTTTTGGGGTGTGTGATGTGTGAGCATCTAAGCAGCGTTGCACGATCGCATCTATACCCAAACCAAGGATGCCTTGCGCTTGGAATAATGGGTTACTAGGGCTATCAAAGGTAACCACAGATTTTCCTGCCGAAATCAAGCTTTGGGCAAAGGCTAGGGTTTTGCTGTTGGGGGCAGCGTAGGCAATAAAGATGCTGTGGGAAAGTGCCCCAATCATGGCATTTCGCTTGCCCGCCAGTTCAGCCGTGACCCGAGGATAGCTGGCGCTAAAGGGCGAGATTAGCAGTAAGCAATTTTCGTTAACTGCCTGTGTTTGTTCTGAGGAAAGGCGGAGGTTGTGAAGGCTGCGGGCAGGACAGTGGATGATGGGTTGGGTACCCCGTAGTAGAATTTTCAGGCAGTCTTGTTCGATCGGGGTGTGGAAGCCGCTGATAACGGGAATTTCTGCCTCTCGCAGGGCTTGAGCAAGGTCATAGGCTTTGAGGATGAGATCACCGGGGCATTTGATGGAGCAGAAGAGGGCGACTGCAGGTTTTTGGAGCAGGCTGAGATTACCGATCGCATTCAGGATTGGTGGCGTTTTGAAGGCAACACAGGTTTTGAGTGCAGCAGGATAGGCTAGATGATCGGGGGCGATGGTTTGCAGGGTTAGATCGGCATCATGCATAAGAAACCTACTATTAGTCAACTCACTGCAAAACCATCATATTGGCGCATGAAGGGTGAGTGATAAGCCAAGACAATATCTTCTCTGGGTATTCCTCGTTCCAATAGCTCGTTGGCGACCCCCACTTCTGTGCCATCATACTGAATCCAGACTTTGTTGTCTTTCAGATCGATGTGAATTAGAACGCCGTAAACACGACTTTTTCGCAGCCAGCCAGCCCGCAAGATCTGATAGCGATCGCGTTCTTGATCGAATAAAACTTCCATTTCAATTTCGCCATAGGCAGGTTTAATTTTGCTATGGGCAAGTAGGGTTTCCTGAATGATTTGGCGGTACTGAATTACTTTATCCATTGAATGATCCTCCTGTCTTCTACGTCATAAACAACTAGGTAAAGTTGATATTCCACAACTCCTTCTTGAATGAATCTAAGGCGAAAAAATTCTTCGTAGGTTTGGCTGGGAACTGCTAGATAGAGTATTCTAGATGGTTCTTGAGATCGCAATGCCCGACGATAGTTTAGGTACTGTCCGACAGCCGTATGGAATTCAGAGATAGCTGAGGGATTGGTAAAGCTTTTTACCTCTACAGCAATTTTTTCAGTGCCGCGTTCGGCGGCAAGTAGGCGTTCAGCACCCAAGTCAATTTGCATTTGGACATCGCCGTAGGCTACGGGAAAGGGATCGTGGGTAATTTGCCAGCCCTCAATCAGGAGAGCTTCTTTAACCACA
>Ga0172367_10001627_pt1 | contig 32055 bp, 26 predicted proteins | sample Lak10m_FD_114542 | JGI IMG/M metagenome (GOLD analysis project Ga0172367, IMG submission 114542) | Freshwater microbial communities from Kabuno Bay, South-Kivu, Congo - kab_022012_10m | ecosystem: Environmental > Aquatic > Freshwater > Lake | place: Democratic Republic of the Congo: South-Kivu...
ATAAGTTGGCATCGGGATTGAGGAAATTGGCAAAGCCTACCAATACTGCGGCTAAACCAACAAAACTATGGAGTATGGCTACTAATTCAGGCATAGCTGTCATTGCCACCCGTGAAGCCACAATTGCCCCAATGAGCACGGCGGGCAAGATTCCCCCAATTAATACACCATAGTTGGAGACTTGGGAACTAAAGGCAGTGGCACCAAACGCAATTAACATGCCTGCAATTCCAAACCCATTCCCGCGTCGGGCTGTTTCTTGGTCCGACAGCCCACCTAAACTTAGAATAAATAGGGCACTGGCGGTAATGTATGCAATGGTCAAAAGATTATTGGTCATAACTCTAGGAATAATGGATGTAGTTCACTGAAAAAACCAAAAAACGCAACCTAAACCAGCCTACCTCTGGAACATTTTCAGCATCCGTTGGGTGACTAAGAAACCACCAGCAATATTGATTGTGCCTATAAAAATGGCGATCGCCCCCAGAATTGTGGTGGCAGAGGTTTGGGGTTGGGAGATTTGTAACATACCCCCGATAATAATGATGCCGCTGATGGCGTTAGTCACACTCATCAGGGGGGTATGGAGGGCTGGTTTTACATTCCAAATTACCTGCCAGCCTACAAAAACTGCCAATACAAATACGGTTAGGTGGGAGAGGAAAGATGGGGGGGCTGCGTAACCTAAACCCACCAAAGATAGACCAGCCACGAGAATCCAAAGACCACTTAGATTGATTTCTCCACGGGTGGAACCAGGGGACGGAGTGATTGGTAAATCTGGAGCGGTGACTACTGGCTGTGGTGATGGATGTACAGTTGATGGAGGAGGCCAGGTAATCTTCCCTTCATGAAGAATTAAAGCTCCACGAATAACTTCGTCGTCATAGTCGATACGATAATTTTCGCCACCCCCCATATCATCCAACAAGTGAAATAAGTTTGTACCATATAACTGACTAGACTGAGCCGCCATGCGACTGGGTAGATCGGTTAAACCAATGATACGAACCCCCTGATAGGTATAAATCTCCCCAGGTTGGGTCACTTCACAATTTCCTCCTTGTTCAGCGGCCATATCCACAATTACAGACCCGGGACGCATGGATTCCACCATTTCCCGTGTGATGAGACGGGGTGCCGGACGTCCGGGAATCAAGGCAGTGGTGATAATAATATCCACATCCTTCGCTTGTTGGGCAAATAATTCCATTTCCGCCTGAATAAATTCATCACTCATGACCTTGGCATAGCCACCCTGTCCACTGCCATCTTCAACAAAATCCAGCTCTAGAAATTCGGCACCTAAACTTTCCACCTGTTCCTTGACCGCCAGTCGAGTATCAAAAGCACGGACAATCGCCCCTAATCCACCCGCAGTTCCAATTGCTGCCAATCCGGCAACGCCAGCTCCAATCACTAATACTTTTGCGGGAGGAACTTTACCGGCGGCGGTAATTTGTCCTGTAAAGAATCGTCCAAAATTATTTGCTGCTTCAATCACTGCCCGATACCCGGCAATATTTGCCATGGAACTCAGAGCATCTAATTTCTGTGCCCGACTAATACGGGGAACACTATCCATTGCTAATACGGTTACTTGACGACCAGCCAACTGTTGTAACAGATCAGCATTCTGAGCCGGCCAAATAAAACTAATTAACGTGCTACCTTCTCGCAGCAAGTTAACTTCATCAATGTCATCATGGGTTATGGGTGCCCGAACTTTTAAGATAATGTCTGCTTCAGCCCAAAGATGTTCAGCCCCCGTGACCAAACGACATCCTGCTTGTTCATATAAGCTGTCATCAAAACTGGCACGAACTCCCGCTCCGCTTTCAATTAGTACTTCAAAGCCAAGTTTTAGTAGCCGCTTTGCCGTGTCCGGTGTGGCGGCGACCCGGTTCTCTCCTGGAAAGGTTTCTCGGGGAACTCCAACTTTGAGGACAGCACGGTTCTCATTGGGTGAACCAGCAGATGACTCATCAGTCGTCACTTCGTTGGGTGGAGTAACCTGGGGCTGGGTTAAGGGTTTATCATGGGCATTGGTTAGTTCAACAGACGATTCAATTTTTGATTCAACTCTTGCGGTCATAGTTTCTCCACATCTAACTAAGGGTTTTAATACCCATCTCTTTGGGATCCTAGTTGATCCTTGAAATTCTGGTTCTTTCTTTAACTTCTTTTATGGATTTATAAAAACTAGGTCTAAAATCCTGTTCTTCGGGGACGGCTTCCGTTGGTTTTCAATGTAGCTCTTGAGCCTATCTAGGGATGCTTCCCCAACAGGTGAGACACAAGTGACCAAGGCTCCACGGTGAAGGCTTGCCATAGGGCTACAACCCCTCTTAAATCTTTACCTTTTTACCACCACGGGAGAATGAACCCTTTAGGGTTTTTAGGCGATGTGCGATATTGATTAGCCATATCACCTTTATTCTATTGGGCACAATTCCCAAGCATTCACGTCTATAATTTTGAGTGAATTCCCCATAAATTTTTCCGAGTATGGCATTTTTTTCCTGTGTATGCAGTTATGGGATAATTCCCTCGGAATGGTTTAATTCTTAATGACTCCCCAATTTTATAGGTACAGTTCGATGTTTTCTTTTCCAACTTCTTCGGTGAAACGGTTTTTTTCCACGGCTGCGATCGCGGCATCTTTAGGAATATTTGGTATCTACCCGGCAATTACATGGGCACAAAATAATTCAGGTCTCACCATTTTTAGTGGTGTGGATCGCAAGGATCAGTTGAGTTATTACTTAGATTTTGGTGGAGAATCTGGCAACGTCGATCGTTATCGCCTCAAGATTCCTGCCAAAAAGCTAAAGGTAGCCATCAACCGTTTTGCAATAAGCTACCCCAACTACTATAAGGGTAAATTTGATCCCAGTCAGGTGGAAATTTTAGTGGGTAAAGAACCAGGGTTTTCCTTTTTTAGCAAAGACACCCGGCAATCAATTAAGGTTTCCCAAGTAGAGTGGGATCAGCAAGACTTTAATCTGCAAATCTTCCTCGAACAACGCCTTCCCGCTGGTCAAGATGTTGAGATTGTTCTTTCCAATGTTCAAAATCCATCCATGGGGGGAACCTTCTATTTCAATTGTAATATTGAAGCTCCGGGAGATGTAGGGGGGTTAGTTCGTTATGTGGGTACCTGGATAATTAGTATTACTTAGAAACCACAACTAATTGGTTCCAATCTAAAATCTTTTTGTTTTTCCCACAGGTCAATTCCTGTTCCTACCTGCTTAATCCCTTGCCAAAAAATGGGATTCAAGCCCTGCCTTTAGGGCATAAGAAGCTACACTGGGAATATTCTGTCGGGGCATCGACCATTAGGTTCGGTAATGTAAAATGGGCTACGAATGGGGTCACCGTTTGACCATAGAATCCTCTAAGCTTTAGCCGGAGGAATATGATAACCTCCTATAGGGAAGGAACCTGCGGACTCATACCTCAACTCCCTTTACTCAGCGGAGTATGACGGTTACCTTTTCTTTTGGGGAGGAGGTGGACTTCACAAAAATCTAACGCTCTCCATACATACAGAAGTGTTTTAGGAGATAGGAACCAGACCACTAAGAATCCACCCGAGAGTATCCCAATGTTGCACGTTTGCCCTCATCCCCTGTCCCCTTCTCCCCAAAAGGGGGGAAGGGGAGGGATTTAAGATGAGGGCTGCAATAATGGGATGCACCCATCTACTCCATCCCTTGAATGTACACCATGGTTAATTTATTCGATTGCATTGACTTTCAACTGCCAACCCTCCCTTTTCAGCGATTCTCATCAGTGGTTGCCCTAGCCACCAATGGGGTGGATGTAGAACCGTCTTCCACCATTGATCCTTCCATCGTTTTGGCGGGGGTCTTTCTCAGTCTTGTGGTGATTTATTTTGCCAGTAAGGTGGGGGGAGAAGTTTGCATTCGTTTAAATTTACCACCTGTGCTGGGGGAGTTGGTGATGGGGGTAGTGGTGGGCATCTCTGCTCTACATCTTCTTATCTTTCCCGATGGTAACTTTCAAGGCAGTGATTCTCTCATCATGGAGTTGTTACAGGCGACCACCAGTTTAAATCCATCGGCATTAGAGGCAACCTTTCAAGCACAAAGTGAAGTGATTTCTGTTTTGGCAGAAATGGGGGTAGTCATTTTATTGTTTGAAATTGGATTAGAGTCAGACCTAAAGGAACTAATTCGGGTAGGACCCCAAGCAACTGTGGTCGCTGTGGTGGGGGTGGCGGCTCCATTCATTGCCGGAACAGCCGGGCTGGTTTTTTTCTTTGGAATGCCAATCATCCCATCGGTATTCGCAGGCGCGGCACTAACAGCCACCAGCATCGGTATTACAGCGAAGGTATTAGCAGAAATACAACAGCTTGCTTCAACTGAAGGACAAATCATCATTGGAGCAGCTGTCTTGGATGATGTCTTAGGCATTATTGTGTTAGCGGTGGTTGCCGGTCTGGCACGAACGGGGGAAGTAGTTCTATCCAATGTGGTGGTTTTAATTGTCAGCGCAGCTATCTTTTTAATTGGATCAGTGGTGCTAGGACGGTTTTTAAGTCCCTATTTTATGGCGGTTGTTGCTAACTTGAAAACCAGGGGTCAGTTATTGATATCAGCCTTAATATTTGCATTTTTCCTTGCCTATGTAGGAGCCGCCATACAACTGGAAGCTATTTTAGGCTCATTTGTCGCCGGGTTAATCTTAGCTGAGACAGACCGACAAAAGGAACTGGAGGAACAGGTTGTCCCTATCGCTGATATGTTTGTACCTATTTTCTTTGTCGTTGTGGGTGCTCGTACAGATATTGGAGTATTAAATCCTGCCGTTCCAAGTAATCTAGACGGATTAAAAATCGCTATATTTTTAATTGTTGTTGCGATTATTGGTAAGTTGATAACCGGTTTAGTGATTTTTGGTAAACCCGATATTAATCGTCTAGCAGTTGGCGTGGGGATGATTCCCCGTGGTGAAGTAGGGTTGGTGTTTGCTAGTATTGGTTCAGTGAGCGGAGTACTCTCTCCTCCTCTCCAGGCTGCTATTATTGTAATGGTGATCATTACTACTTTCCTATCTCCCCCATTTCTACGAATTGCTTTTGCCATGGGAGCCCCCGCTTCGTCCAATTCCCTCCCTAGTCAAGATGAATCCCAAATTATTCCGTTAGAGGATACAACCGTTAAAAAAGAGTAGGTGCAACTGGTTTAATCTTTGAATTTATTATGGACAACCATTTAGGTCTAGCTTATGCAAGCCTTACCCTTGAAACAATCTTTGTCAAGTTTAGCCCGTGAACCAATATGGATAGCCTCCGCACTTTCCATAGGCTTCCATGGCTTGGTCTGGTTTACTTCACCCACTCTTTTCCCCCTTTCATCTGAAAATTTATCTAGTAAACAGTCCACCCCAATGATTGAACTGGATGTCATTGGTCAGTCCCGTTTACCAGCACAAGTATCCCCAACAACCAACCTAACCATTCAACCCCCCATTATTTCCCGACCCTCTAATGATGTTTTTTCTCGGTTTCCAGGTGGTCAATTGTTTAATCCATCAACCCTTCCCTTTGAGCCGCCTCCCCCTCCTTCCTATAAATTACCAGAACCCCCGCCTCTTAAATGGTCTATACCCAGTCCAGCAGTTTCGCCAACTCCCTCGCCAACCCCCCAACCATCATCCAGTACTCCTCTATCTGGGAATACTGTTAAACCTGATGATATCGATTCAATTTTAAAGACCAATCCCATTAATACTCTATCTGACCCCTCTAAAGTGGCTGCTGCCCAAGAACAACTAACTGGTACCACCCCAAGTCCCAGTCCCAGTGATACGGATGCAGACTATACCTACAGCGAGGTTGGCACCAGACAAATTGATGGATCCAACCAATTAATTGTATGGTATGCAAAGGCCAAACAAATTTCAGGTGATCCCGGTATAGAATTTATCAAGTTGCCAGACCCCTTAGTGATTAATGATTACCTGCCTAAACGGTGTATCAATAACTCAAAATCCATATCAGCAGCTGTATTGGCTGATGCCACTGGAAAAGCGGCTGATTCACCCCAGTTACTGATTAGCAGTGGTTACGGTGTTCTGAACCGAGTAGCTTTGGAACGTCTACGAACATTTAGTTTTCCCAAGTCTGAGGCTGGCAAGTATAAAATTTATTTATTAAATGTAGATTTCCAATTGCAAAATTCTTCTTGTCCTCCAGTTGTGCCTCCCAGTCCGAGTCTTTGAGATGAAATGCTAATCTTTATGGGTGATGTCATAATCAATAGACCCTATTTACCATGACTGAACATCCTGCTATTTCTGCCATTTGCACTCAATTACGGGTTGGGCAGCAGGAATTGGCAAATTGGCGAGAGGGACGGTTAGCCGTATCAGCAGTACCAGGGGCTGGTAAGTCAACTGGAATGGCGGCAGCAGCGGCGATTACAATTGCACGTCATCAGCTACATAGCCGTCGTCAATTAATTGTGGTGACCTTCACCCGGTCTGCCGCAGCCAATATTAAGGCTAAAATTCTTTCCCACTTAAAGGAATGGAAATTACCAGTTAGTGCTTTTGCTGTTCATACTCTCCATGGATTGGCTTTCAATATTGCCAGTCGTCATCCCAATTTATCTAAATTAAACGTTGCAAATACTAGTTTAATCAATCCTAATCAGGAACATCGTTTGATCCGAAACAGTGTGGATCAATGGATTGCCAACCATTCATCCTTATACCGACAGTTAGTCATTGGCACTAGCTTTGATGGGGAAGAGACTGAACGGTTAAGACGACAGTCTCTATTGCGGACAGAGGTACTTCCCAAATTGGCTTATACGGTTATTCGAGAGGCGAAAAGCTCAGGGCTGCACCCAGTAGACTTATGGTCTTGTAACACCACTGTAACCCAAGGTGGGGATAATCTAGAGTATGAAATTCTTCACATTGCAGCAGGATTATATGAAAGTTATCAAACCCAATTGGCAAAACGTCAATTGATTGATTACGATGATATGATTTTAGCTGCTTTACGGGTTCTAGAAGACCCGGATGCCAGACAATTCTGGCAGACCCAGATTTTCGCAGTGTTTGAAGATGAAGCTCAGGATTCTACCCCTCTTCAAACCCGTTTACTAGAGCTTTTAGCCTCTGATCCTCAGCACCCAAAACATCAAAATTTAATTCGAGTGGGAGACCCCAATCAAGCCATTAACTCTACCTTTACTCCCGCTGACCCCCTTTTTTTTCGAGAGTTTTGCAAACATTGTGCTGATGAAAACCGTTTGATCCTATTAGACCAGGCTGGACGTAGCAGTCTTCCCATCATTGAAACTGCCAACTTTGTATGCCAATGGGTTAATCAATCATCCCAGGGAGAGAAAACAAGCACTCAAGTGGATCAGCCAGATTCAGGTTCTTTTCCCCAGGTGCTTCCCTTCACCTTACAATTCATTCATCCAGTATCTGCCAACGATCCCCAGCCCAATGCCAATCCACTGGCTATGGATGGTGGAGTGGAGTTAGTCACTCCTAAAGATATCCAGGAAACGATTGAGTTCATTGGTCAGCGGTTAGTCACTTTGATGACCCGTACCCCTCAAGCCCAGGCGGCAATATTGGTGCGTACTAATGAACAAGGTCGGTATGTTGCTCAATCGTTACAACAAGGGTGGGGTAACCAACTCCGGATTTATGACGTGGGACAACGAGAGCGTCAATCCCAGATTCCGAGGGAAATCTTAGCTTTATTGCGGTTTATTCATCGTCCCCAGTCCCCAGACTATGTGAAATCTGCCCTAGAGGTTCTGGCAAAACGTCAATTGATTGCGGTTCAAGACTTAGATGCCCTAGCTTGTCAGCCAGAACAATTTCTGTACCCCGGACCTTTAGACACTCCCCCGGTAGATAATCCACAGATGCTAGATATTGAAAAAGCTCGTCATTATGGCTGTAATCTGCTCAAGGCGCGTTTGCAATTACCCCCCTATCATTTAATTTCGTTTTTAGCCCTCACCCTCAATTATGACAAAAGTGAACTGGCGACTGCGGATAAACTGGCAGATCGTATCGCTGGTCAAACGTATAACAGTAGCGAATTGGATGTTATTTTGACTGTTTTGAATCAAATTGTAGAGTCAGAGCGGTTTGAGCCAGTGGAAGTTGATGATTCAGACTCTCGGTATACCCGATGTGGCCAGGTCACTGTAATAACAATGCATAAAGCAAAGGGGTTGGATTGGGATTATGTTTTCTTGCCTTTTTTGTATCAAAAGAATATCCTCCCCCCATTACGGGTGCCACCATCTAGTGTGTTTCTGGGTAACTTTACCTTATCAGAAATTGCCCGGGCTCAAATCCGCGCCCTGGTTCATCATCAACCGATTCCAACGTCCTCCCAAGCATGGAGCCAGGCTCAATCCCTACAACAGGCGGAGAGCTATCGCCTCCTTTATGTTGCCATTACCCGGGCGAAACAGTTATTATGGATGGCAACTGAACAATCCGCACCTTACCATTGGTCTGACCCACAACAACTCCAAGCACAATCTCCCTGTCCTGTGGTAGTGGCACTCAGAAAACATCAAGGGGTGCATTCTACTCCTTGATTCACTTCCACCACCCCTTGGGGCAATGAGGGTAAATTTGCAAAACTGGAATGTACTCAATTGGGTGGACAGATACTGTATTGCAATGTAAAATTTAATTAAAATTAATGAATCCAATTTTTTGGGGAAATAGGAATGGTCTCTCCAGACCTCTATTTGCCTAGGAGTCATTGGGGAAAGTAATTTGAGGAAAGCAGTATGATCATTCCTAAAAATTCAAGTCAGTAGTATGTCCCCAACTTAGATCCGTTGTGACTTTCTTTGGCATCCGACTTCATGTTTCATTTGGGCATGGGTTGGGTTTACCTAATTGTTTTTATTGTAAACTTCCCTTGTAATTATGACTATTCTGCGCCAATACATCATTCCTTTACTAATTGGACTGGTTTTTTTATTTGCCTGGGTTGCCGTGAGTGTTCGGATTTTTTTACCTGCGGACATGGCTGCTCCTGCTCCCATAGGGATACAAATCCTGAGTAGTAAAGCAATTGTTACAGGGTGATATGTTCCCAGGGAATTATTCCTGGGAGGCTCCGACCAAGGATTATCCAGTTGGAGATATTCTCCCTAAACTCTAGATGCTGGTAGGGGGTAGGCACTCTGGTTTTGTTATGCCTAGTGTTCCCCGTTGAATCCGTCAAGAGTCGCTCATTTTTTGATTTATCCAGCAATACCCATGGTCACCCATTGTGGATCACAGATTACCGTAAAGTGGTTTCATCATTTCAGTTTAATTCCCCAACCTGCTTGGGATCTCCTTGCTTTACCCCTCCAAACTCCTTTTTTAGAATGGCAATGGTTGAATAATCTGGAAACCTCTGGTAGTGTTTCTGCTAAGACGGGATGGCTACCCAATCATTTAACGCTTTGGCAAGATGGGGTCTTAATCGCTGCCGCCCCACTGTATATTAAAAATCATAGTTATGGAGAGTTTGTTTTTGACTACCAGTGGGCAGAGTTAGCCTCTCGGATTGGCGCACCTTATTATCCTAAACTATTGGGCATGGTACCATTTACTCCCACTCAGGGTTATCGGTTTTTGATTGCTCCCGGAGAAAACGATGTTTCCCTGACCGAGTTGATGATGGATATCATTCACCACTTTTGTCAGCAACATCACTTAGGTGGCTGCCACTTTTTATTTGTTGATTCTCAATGGCAACCGGTTGCAGAGCAATGTGGATTTTCACCATGGCTACATCATAGCTATATTTGGCAAAATCATGGCTATCAAACATTTGATGATTATTTAGCTATGTTTAATGCCAATCAACGACGGAATATTAAACGGGAGAGAAAGTCTGTTGCTAAGGCAGGATTTCATTTAAGGGTATTGACTGGTGATCAAATCTCCCCTGATCTTTTTCCATTGATCTATGAGTTCTATAGCCACACCTGTGACCAGTTCATGTGGGGTAGTAAATACCTGACTCAACAGTTTTTTGAGCAATTATATCCAAGTTATTGCCATCGTGTGCTTCTGGTGGTGGGTTACTCCACAGAGGACTCAGACCATCCAATCGGTCTCTCGTTTTGTATTTATAAAGGTCATCAACTTTATGGGCGATATTGGGGTTCATTTGAGGAAGTAGACTGCTTGCACTTTAATGCCTGCTATTATTCGCCCATTGAATGGGCGATCGCCCACAATATACAAACTTTTGATCCAGGAGCTGGGGGGAAGCACAAACACAGAAGGGGATTTCCAGCCACTCCCAATTATAGTCTACACTATTACTACCATCCAAGGATGCAGCAACTGTTGCGGAGAAACATTCAAGAAATAAATGCAATGGAACAAACGGAAATCAACTCCATCAATCAAGATTTACCTTTTTGCAATAATTCCCTATAACGAGAATTATTTTCAAATTTGAAAATCAGTTCAGTAATCATAGGTGGATAAAATATCCACTGAATTTAATTATTCTTATGTATCTCCAGACTACTTTAGATCCTCTTTCCCTGGTTCGTTTCCCAATCAACCGGTTTTGGTGTACGTTTCTTTTGTTATCATCCATAACCTTAAGTGGTTGTGGACCTCAAATAACTACTGCTAGGCAGAAAAACTCTCCCACACCCCTCCTACCTGTTATTTCTTCCCCGGTTGCTAAGGGGGCACAAGTCAGTCTTAATGTTGTGGGGAACTCATTACTCACTCCCCTTTACATTGAATGGTTCAAGGCATTTAAGACTGCTTATCCCAACATTCAAATTCGCTATCAATTGACGAACCAAGAGACAACCATTAGAGAATTTGCGACTCAATCAGCAGACTTTGCCACCATGGACGTGCCACTGGAATCAAAGGAAATTCAAGAGATAGGCGATCGTGGGTTTTTAATGATTCCAGTGGGTGTTTCTGGTATTGCCCTTGTTTATCATGTGCCAGGAATTGAGTCGGGGTTAAAATTACCCCGTGAAGTGTATAGTGGGATGTTAATGGGGCAAATTACAAAGTGGAACCATCCAGCCATTGTTAACGCCAATCCAAGCCTGAGCTTACCCAATTTACCGATCCGTATTATTTATCAATCCTCTATCCATGGGGCTACTCCAATTCTTACCCGACATTTAAGTGCAATGAACAAAACCTGGAAAGCCCTTTATGGAGAAGGGCGACAGGTGGTTTGGCCCACTGGTATAGGGGTGGATGGGAACGATGGGGCTGTCAACTTGGTTCAGTCCACACCGGGTTCGCTCACCTATCTAGACTATCAGTTCGCTGAAAAAAATAAGTTAGCGATCGCGTCTTTACAAAACGACTCAGGGCAGTTTGTAAGCCCCACTGCTGCTGGTATCACCGCTGCATTAACCTCCATATCAGTACCCGACACATTATTACCCTTTCTTCCTGATCCATCTGGTTCCGATGCTTACCCTATAGTAGGTTACACTTGGTTTTTATTTCCCCAGCATCATCAGCCAAAAACTGAGCCAAAAGTAGAAGCTCTCAAGTCATTACTCATATGGAGTCTGACTGAAGGACAAATTGTAGGACAAACAGAAGGGTATGCTCCCATACCGACGGATGCCCTGACAAAAATTCAGCCCATTGTCAAGGGATTATAGTGGATTAACCTATTCGGAGTTTGCCAGAAAATTGAGTTGCTCCACGGGAGAGCTCTGCTATCCCTTGAAGGGGTAGAAAATTTCCACAGTTGGGTGGCGTAGAAGTACCACACCACCAACCGAACCGACTTAATCTTCGTGTTCGTCAAACGGATCCCGTAAATTATCAGATGGTGGACCAAACGCAGTATAGATGGTATACGCCGTAATTGCCACAACTACTAATAAAATGGAAATGCTAAGAACCATTGCAGGATCTAAGAGGTGTTTCATAAGAACTCATAATCTTATATGGTAAGGTTTATTATAGAACGTTACAAAATCCATTTACAGTAAATTTTAGGTGATCCATGGCTCAACGGACTCGGTTAGGTGACATCCTACGCCCCTTAAATGCAGAGTATGGCAAGGTAGCCCCCGGTTGGGGGACAACATCTCTCATGGGTGTTTTTATTACATTATTTTTTGTTTTTCTAGTCATTATCCTCCAAATCTATAATTCTTCTTTGATTTTGGAGAATGTTAATGTTGATTGGAGAAGTATTGGGGGTTGATCCGACCTTGTCAATGGGTGTCTGTCATTTAATTGCTCCAGCTAAAATCAATCTTTATCTGGAAATTCTGGGTAATCATCTGACTGTGGAACCTAATCCACAGCCAGACGGTTTTCATGAATTAATTATGGTCATGCAAAGCATTCAACTGTCTGATGAGGTGGAATTACGCTTACTGGGGCGTGAAGCAATCATTGTTCATTGTCATCATCCAGAAGTACCCCAGGATCGCCGTAATCTAGCTTATCGGGCAGCTGAGTTAATGGCAAGTAAATTTCCATCTGCCTATGCCCAGTATGGGGGCGTAGAAATTACAGTGACCAAGCATATCCCTGTGGGTGCCGGTTTGGCTGGCGGTTCTACGGATGCAGCAGCAGTTCTCATGGGGCTGGATTTATTATGGAGATTGGGTTTAACCCAAGAGGAACTCCTTGAATTAGGTGCTCAACTAGGGTCTGATGTGCCCTTTTGTTTGCTGGGAGGGACGGCGATCGCCACTGGGAGAGGAGAGGTACTTGATCCCTTACCCAAATTGGAACCATTATATGTGGTCTTAGGGAAATATCGTCATTTGTCGGTTTCCACACCTTGGGCATATCAAACCTATCGACAACAATTTAGTCATACCTACCTTGATGGGAATGAAGCAATGGCTCAGCGTCGAAGTTCCATTCAATCCGAATCACTCATTGCGGCCATTCTCCAAAATAATCCATCTGTCATCGGTCAACAGTTATTCAACCACTTGGAGCGGGTGGTATTACCCAACTACCCACCGGTTCAACAACTGCGGGATATATTTCAACACCAGCCCGGTATTTTGGGAGCGATGATGTCAGGTTCTGGTCCAACGGTATTCGGGTTAACCACTACTCAACAATCTGCTGAAGCCCTCAAATTAGCCGTTCAGCGGCAATTGCCTGAACCAGACTTAGACCTGTGGGTGACTCAGTTCGTAGACAGGGGAGTTTGTTTGCAAGGTAGTTGGGGTGGAAGCCATGGGTGGCAAGGGTGAACTGGGGGATTGTTCTAACGCTGCGTCAATAAACCCCTTGAATAGGGGATGGGGGTGACTGGGACGGGACTGAAATTCAGGATGGAACTGACTGGCAATAAAAAAAGGATGATTGGGTAATTCAATGATTTCCACCAATCGACCATCGGGAGAGGTACCACTAATGACAAACCCCGACTCCAGCAATGTTCCCCGGTAGGCATTGTTAAATTCATAGCGATGGCGATGCCGTTCGTAAATGACTTCCTCTCCATATAACTGGGATGCAAGGGTCTGGGAATTAATACGACAGGGATAAAGACCCAGCCTCATGGTGCCGCCCAAATCCACCACATCTTGTTGTTCGGGCAACAGGTTAATCACTGGGTTGGGAGTATCTGGATCAAATTCACAACTGTTTGCTCGCTCTAGGTTAGCCACATGCCTTGCCCATTCAATTACAGAGCACTGCATCCCTAAACATAATCCTAAAAAGGGAATTCCCTGTTCCCTAGCATATTGAATAGCACGGATTTTACCATCTACTCCACGAATACCAAATCCACCGGGAACAAGGATTCCATTCATTCGTTGGAAATATGAAGAAACCTGAGGAGCCGTTTCCAACTCCTCTGAATTAATCCAATGCACCTTTAATTCACAACTGGTGGCAATGGCAGCATGTCGTAATGCTTCAACTACAGACAAGTAGGCATCACTTAATCTTACATATTTACCAACAATGGCGATATTAATATCCCGAACAGGTTGATACATTCGGTTCACAAGAATTTGCCATTGACTTAAATCAGGTTCTCTTTGGGCAAGATGTAATAGTTCCAGTGCCCGTTGTGCCAAACCTTCCTGTTCTAAAATTAGCGGCACTTCATAAATACTAGTGGCATCCTGGCAGGTAATGACACAATTATCCGGGACATCACAGAACTCTGACATTTTTCCTTTAAGCCCTGGTGGTAAGGGGCGATCGCTGCGACACACTAAAATATCAGGCTGAATTCCAATTGACCGTAATTCCTTAACCGAATGCTGAGTCGGTTTAGTTTTCATTTCCCCTGCCGCTGGAATCCATGGTACTAAGGTAACGTGCATATAGAGAACATGTTGTCGCCCTACATCTTTACGAAACTGACGGATAGCTTCCAAAAAAGGGAGGGACTCAATATCCCCAACCGTCCCGCCAATTTCTGTAATCACCACATCCGGATTACTATTTCTTGCAACTCGTTGAATCCGTTCTTTAATTTCATTGGTAATATGGGGAATCACCTGAACCGTACTACCCATATAGTCGCCGCGACGTTCCTTATTCAATACAGATTGATAAATTGAGCCAGTTGTCACACTGTTCAGGCGAGACATGGAGGTATCAGTAAACCGTTCATAATGTCCAAGGTCAAGGTCAGTTTCAGCCCCATCTTCCGTCACAAATACTTCACCATGTTGAAACGGACTAAGGGTGCCTGGATCGACATTGATATACGGGTCTAGTTTGAGGATGGATACTGAGTAGTCACGGGATTTTAACAGACGACCTAAACTGGCTGCCACGATCCCTTTGCCAATACTGGATACTACACCGCCGGTTACAAATACAAATTTTGTCATTTCGTTTCCTTCCTTCCGGCTGTCTGGCTACGATGGGGACATACCAGGTATCCCCATCGTAGATGGTTTACATACGCTCAACATTTATTCATAGAACTATTTAGACCATGGATTGATAAACCCCTTGATTTTCTTAAGCTATTGAATGGTAGATTCCTATCAGTCATGGCGTACAATTCCCCAGTTCTAACCAGAATTTCATTGTCCCCATATCTATCATGGACGGGAGCATCCCACCTTTGTTAATATGCCCGAAGAAGAGGTTGGAAAACTAGGATGTACATGGAAACCCTAACTCATCCTAGGAAGTCATAAAATAGTAGGCAGTAAGGAATATCAATTTTATTTCTGCCTCGTAACCGTTCCTACTCCTCCTAGTAAAGAGGGTTTGGGGATTGCCTTGCTGGTTCCTCCCCTAGGGGGAAGGGAACAGTTACCTCACCTCAATGACGTTTTTCGGAGAACTACTGTGGATAGATTGAATAGACGACAGATTCTACGCATTGGGTTAGGGGGAATGGTAGGCTTAACCCTCGCCGATCAAACCACCCCCCATGCCTTAGCTCAATCTAAATTTTTGGGGCTTCCCGTAGAACCTTATCGGTATAATGTTGCCCGTATGACTTCCATTGGGGATCGCATACAGTTAAACCTTGATCCTGCCAATTCTCCAGCAGGGAAATATACAGAATCCAGTCTTCGTCTAGCAGTGGGTGCTGTCCCATTAGAAATGGTTGCTATCCCCGGGGGAACCTTTAAGATGGGGATCCCAATTGCAGAGCAACAAAAACTAATTTCTACCAAGGGACAAGCACTATATGAACAGTTTTTCCTTCATGAAGAACCCCAGCATCAGGTAACGCTGTCTGATTTCTTTATTGGGCGGTTTCAAGTCACCCAAGCCCATTATGAGGCAGTGATGGGGGCTAATCCAGCTTATATTAAATTTCAGGGAGTGAATAATCCTGTGGACACCGTAAGTTGGGATGATGCTCAAGAATTTATTCGACGACTTAATCAATTAAGTGGCAAATTATACCGATTGCCCACCGAGGCTGAATGGGAATATGCCACTCGGGCAGGTACTTCTACTCCCTATTGTTATGGAGAAATCATTGATTCGTCGGTGGTCAATTACTATCCCACTGAAGCCAATGAACAATTTAGGGATGCAACAATGGCTGTCAATACCCTGCATCCCAATCTATGGGGTCTGTACCATGTCCATGGTAATGTTTGGGAATGGTGTGCCGATCACTATTATGACAGTTATAAACTAAAACCAGAAATCTTACAAACAAATGGCTCCATTCCTTGGACTGAAGTGAATACTCCTTCGCCTCCCCTCGATCGCAGATTAAGGGTGTTGCGGGGTGGGTCATGGTTTTCTGACATCAGTGGCATCCGTTCCGCTGCCCGGTATCGGAATTTACAAAGCCTAAGAAATCTTACAGTTGGCTTTCGAGTTGCCCTCTGATGGGTGATTTCCAGGGGATGACCCCCATGCGATTGGTATTTATGACTCCAGTTGTTCATAGGGTTCATGAAAGTCCTATTCTTAAGCGATAACAACTACCGGTGAATACCTGCTCAATAATCATTATTGGAATTTTCAGCTTACGTTTTATCTATGCTTCTTCATCTAAGTACCTGGACCGAAGTAGAAACTTACTTGCAATCATCGGAAAGCATTATTATCCCAATTGGATCGACTGAACAACATGGTCCAACTGGTTTAGTGGGAACTGATGCAATTTGTGCGGAGGCGATCGCCCGTGGAGTGGGGGATGCCACAAAAACCTTAGTTGCTCCAACTATTCATGTGGGCATGGCACTCCATCACTTGGGCTTTCCGGGAAGTATTAGTCTTCGCCCCAGTACGTTGATTTTAGTAATTCGTGACTACGTGGTTGCTCTGGCTAGAGGGGGGTTCACCCAGTTTTTTTTCATTAACGGTCATGGAGGAAATATTGCCACATTAAAGGCTGCCTTTGCCGAAACCTATGCCGACTTAGCAGACTTACATTTACCAAATAGGGATCGAGTACGGTGTCATGTTGCAAATTGGTTTATGTGTAGTTCAGTGTCCAAAAAGGCGAAAGAACTGTATGGTGATGAGGAAGGTTCCCATGCAACCCCTAGTGAAATTGCCCTGACCCAGTTCATCTATCCTGAGTCCATCAAAACCGCTCTTCTCACCCCAATCGTCCATGCAGAACATGCAATCTATGGGGCTGTTGATTTTCGTCGTCGATACCCGGATGGACGCATGGGATCTAACCCAGGTCTGGCTACCCCCGACCATGGTCGGCAATTTTATGAACTGGCAGTGAATGAGTTAAGTGGTATTTTTCGGGATTGGATGCAGTTATCCTAGCCCATCCATACTCTTCATCTTTAGGACGGGAAGAAAACAATCCCCGGTTTAATGCATTGCTTCTGTGTTAATGTGACATATATAATGGCTCAAACAGTTGTGTATTGCCTAAGCTGTAATTAACTTTCATTCGGAGGTGTCCGTGGTAGAACCCCTATCTGATGTGCCAACATTGGATACTTCTCAGTCTGACTCCATGAAATGGGTTAGTGTTTTATCCACTCGTCCATCCTTAGAAGCAGCCCTTGCTGAAGTAGTTGATGCCGCTGAATCCATCCTGGCAACCCCGGCTGATTTGGGTTTTTTATTTATTTCACTTACCTTTGCCAGTGAATATCCCCGATTAATTCCCCTCCTGAAAGAACGGTTGGCTATACCTGCATTGATTGGTTGTGGTGGTGCTGGAATTATTGGTACTGACAAAAATGGTCAACCCCAAGAAATTGAAGGATTGCCTGCATTATCTTTAACATTAGCCCGTCTGCCCAAGGGTACGGTCAGAACCTTTCATTTACGAGCAGATGATTTACCTGACCTAGACAGTTCACCTAGTCACTGGGTGGATGTTGTGGGGGTTGATCCGGCAGAGGATCCCCATTTTATATTATTATCTGACCCCTTTTCTTCAAAGGTTAATGATCTAATACAGGGTTTAGATTTTGCTTACCCTGGCTCGGTGAAGGTAGGAGGGTTAGCCAATGGAGACAGCAGTAATGGGTCGGTTTTATTTCACGATTATCAAATCCATCGAGAAGGAACCGTTGGCATAGCTTTGACGGGAAATGTAACAATTGAAACTATCGTAGCCCAAGGCTGTAGACCCATTGGACCGATTTTCCAAATTACTCAAGGGGAACGAAATGTACTTCTGGGGCTTCAACAGCAAGATCAAGATGGAAACTGGGTTGGTAAACCCCGTCCCCCTCTGGAATTATTAAGGGAGGTGGTTCAAGAATTAAATGAAGATGACCGAGTTTTGGCGCAGCATTCATTATTTATTGGGATAGCCCGCAATGGGTTTCAACAAAATTTAGATTATGGAGACTTCCTCATTCGTAATTTATTGGGGGTGGATCCTCGGGTGGGGGCGATCGCCATTGGAGATCGAGTCCGAACGGGACAACGAATTCAATTTCATCTACGGGATGCCCATACTTCTGAGGGAGACCTTGAAACCTTGTTGGCAGGTTATGAAAGACGGCATTATTCCCAGCCCAATGCCTACGGAGCCCTAATGTTTACCTGTTTAGGCAGGGGTGAAGGTCTTTACGGTCAACCGAACTTTGATTCTCAGTTATTCCGTCGTTATCAAACTGATGTTCCGTTAAGTGGCTTTTTTTGTAATGGAGAGATTGGTCCCATTGGAGGGAATACCTTTCTTCATGGCTACACATCAGTATTTGCCATTTGTCGGCAACGTTAATTATTCTGCCAAAGCTATGAATTCAACTGAGACAGATTACCATAACGGGAAGCAAGGCGGGCTTTACCAGATGCAGCCCAATCCTGTAGGACACGTATTTGTCCTTGAGCAGTGCGGGCAAGGGGAATCATTTGACTAGCCGCCTCTAAAATATCATCAGTGGTGAAGTCTCGATTTTGACTAAAGGCAATGTGCATCGCCTCCACAATGGTTTGTTCAATTTCTGCCCCTGAAAAATCAGGAGTTTCATAGGCAAGTCGTTCAAGGTGAAAGTTTGACCCCTGATGGGGGCGGAGCCGAGATAGATGGACAGTAAAAATTTCTTGGCGTTCAGTTTGATTCGGCAGCCCAACAAAGAAAATTTCATCAAATCTTCCTTTGCGTAAAATTTCTGTTGGTAAAGCCTCAATGTTATTGGCAGTTGCCACCACAAACACAGGTGATTGTTTTTCTGCCAACCAGGTGATGAAGGTACTAAATACCCGGTTGGTTGTTCCTGAATCTCCCTTACCATCTAGTCCGGCAAACCCTTTGTCAATTTCATCAATCCATAAGACACAAGGAGCCAGGGCTTCGGCAATTTGGATCATCTGACGGGTGCGGGACTCCGACTCCCCCACTAAGCCTGCAAATAATCGACCAACATCCAATCGCAAGAGGGGAAGATGCCAATGATGGGCGATCGCCTTGGCTGTCAAAGACTTTCCCGTTCCCTGAATACCAGCTAATAGCAAACCCCGTGGGTGGGGCAATCCGTATTGACGGGCTTGGTGGGAAAAAGCATTCCCCCGACGCAATAACCATTCTTTTAAGTTATCCAAACCACCAATATCAGTCATGGTTTCTTGAGTAGGGAAAAAATCCAGGATCTGGGTTTGGCGAATGGTTTGACGTTTTTCCTCAAGCAATAATTGGATATCGGTTGCTTCTAATTGATGATGGCTGGCGATCGCCTTTGCCAACACTCGATGAATGCGCTCCATGGATAAACCTTGGGCAGATCTAGCCAAATCCTCCAATAACTGGGAATCTAGGGATTGCCCTAAATTTGCCAGTAAACGGGTCATCTCAGTCCTAATTTCCCCAGCAGTTGGCAAGGGGAAGTCAACCACCGTAACCACATCTCCTAAATCGGTGGGAATAGTCAGCTGGGGTGACAACAATACGACATTTTTAGGCTGAGACTTTAAGGAACGAGCTAAATTCCGCAACTTACGGCAAACGGCAACATCTTCGAGAAAACGATGGAAATCCCGTAGGATAAATATTCCAGCGGTAACTGATGGCAATTTATCCAATAGTTCCAAAGCCTGCAATGGATTCCGTTTCCCAAACCCCTGATCATTAGGATTACCTTGGTACCCATCCACATAATCCCAAATATAAACAGCCCGTCCCCCTTGTATTTTAGCAAGTTGGGTGAGTACTAACTCAACCCGTTCTTCCTCTCGGGTTGGGATGTAGAGAATGGGATACCGTGCCCGTAATAGAAGTCCAAATTCCTCGATAAAGTTCATGGATGGGATAGACAATATTGAATAGTTGACACTCAGAATTAGGAACTGAGGTGGATGGGGAAAAACTATTCCCCATAAATCAATGAATTCCCTTAATCAGTCCAGGAATTTCTGGGGCACGGACAAAGACCAGTGACGGTGAGTGAACAGTTCCCTCTGAAATCATTATTGATCCATAGGATTGAGGCAATGTTAGTTTATTTAAGCTATTATCCAGTATCTGGGTTATGGCAATGGTTGTGGAGTCATAAACCTTTGTCAGTAGCTTGGGATAAAAGCCAATGCCAATGATAGGAATTAGCAGACAGGCAATGATAAACACTTCCCTGGGTTCAGCATCGACCAAGGCTTCATGGGATGTAAGGTGTTGATTTTCAGATCCATAAAAAATTTCCCGCAGCATTGACAGTAAATAGATGGGAGTCAGAACGACCCCAATTGCTGCCAAGGTAATAACTATAATCTTAAAAGTAAGGGTATAGGTATCACTTATGGCAAAACCAACAAATACCATCAATTCCGCAACAAACCCACTCATACCAGGTAATGCCATGGATGCCAGAGAGCAGGCAGTAAACATTGCAAATATTTTAGGCATACTTCGACCGATCCCCCCCATTTCTTCCAGGATGAGAGTATGGGTACGGTCATAGGTAGCACCCACCAGAAAAAACAAACTAGCTCCAATTAACCCATGGGATACCATTTGTAATACTGAACCACTTAACCCTAAATCAGTAAATGAACCCAGTCCAATTAAAACAAAACCCATGTGGGAAATGGAAGAATAGGCAATTTTCCGTTTTAAATTTCGTTGAGCAAAGGAAGTTAGGGCTGCATAGATAATATTGACCACTCCCAGAATCACTAAAATGGGAGCAAAATAGACATGGGCATCGGGAAGCATCCCCACATTCATTCTAACTAAGGCATACCCCCCCATCTTTAACAAAATACCAGCTAAAAGCATATGGACCGGAGCGGTAGCTTCTCCATGGGCATCGGGTAGCCAAGTATGCAAAGGAATAATGGGTAGTTTGACGGCATAGGCAATGAATAACCCCCCATAGACCAATAGTTGAAATGAAAGGGTATAGTTTTTGGCTGCCAAAGTATGCATATCAAAACTAACATTATCCCCATAGAAAGCCATGGCTAAAGCGGCGACTAAAATAAATAAAGACCCGATGGCAGTGTAAAGGATGAATTTGGTGGCAGCATATAACCGTTTGTAGCCACCCCAAATCGATAGCAGTAAATAAACCGGAATTAGTTCTAATTCCCATACCAGGAAAAATAACAACATATCTTGAACGGCGAAGACAGCAATTTGTCCACCGTACATGGCCAACATGAGGAAATAAAATAGTTTTGGCTTTAAGGTAACGGGCCAGGCCGCCAGAATGGCCAAGGTAGTGATGAAACCAGTTAACAAGATCAATGGCATGGACAAACCATCGGCAGCCACAGACCATTTTAGGTCTAATTGAGGGAGCCAGGTATAACTTTCAACCAATTGTAAATTGGAATTATTGAAATCATATCCGGTATAAAAAGCATATACCAGAATCACAAAATCAATTAGACCAATTATTAAGGCGTACCAGCGTACTGTGCGTCCGTCCTTATCAGGGATGACTGGGATCAAAAATGAAGCCAGTACGGGGAACAAAATACTGATGGTCAGCCACGGAAAATGTGTAGTATCCATTGGTGATCAGTTGAATTAGGGAAGACTAGGGAAAAGAAGTGAAGAAGTCCAAAAGGGCTATTCTATTAGAGATAAGAACCCATGGAAATAAGTACAGACCATCCTAGGGACGGGACGGTTTTTCAGTCTCATCTTATCCTGAGACTCCAGACAGTACTACTAAACCAAGAACTGCCCCGAATACAATTAAGGCGTAAAATTGAGCACGACCATTTTCAAAATATTTTAATGCTTCTCCAGTGACTAATGTAATCAACCCAGTAAAGTTGACAACCCCATCTACAACTTTGGAATCAGTTTCCAATGCAGCCCGAGCAAGACGACGACTACCTTGGATGAATAACCGATCGTTGATGTCATCTAGGTACCATTTATTTCGGGAAAATCCATATAATGCTGGAAAACGATTGGCGATCGCCCCTGGATCAATCCTATGACTGAGGTACATAAGGAATGCAAGGCTAATGCCAATAAGGGCAATTCCCACTGAACTACCCCCCATTATTAAAAACTCATTCCAGTTGAATTCTTCTCCATGGGTAACCCCAAGATGGAGTGACTCAGTTGCAACCGGGGGATGAATGAATTCTGTAAAATAATTCGCAAAAGGAGTTCCCACTAGCCCAATTAAAACGGAGGGGAACGCCAAAATTAACAATGGCAATGTCATCGTAATGGGGGATTCGTGGGGATGCCCGTGGTGACCATGGGTATGATCATCCCCTGGGTTGAGGGATAATTCATCGGCGTGCATTGCCCCTGGTCCAACGCTGATGGAAAAACCATGGATGGCTTCCCGCTTGAGGAATTGACGTAGGGACTGGTCGTTCCCTCGGAAGTCCCCCTCAAAGGTGGTAAAGTACATCCGAAACATGTAAAAAGCAGTGATGCCAGCAGTCAACCAGCACACTAACCAAAGTGCCGGCTGGGCAGCAAATGCAGAACCTAAAATTTCATCTTTTGACCAAAATCCAGCGAAGGGTGGGATACCACAAATAGCTAGGGTGCCAATCAAAAAAGTAGTAGCGGTGATTGGCATATATTTTCGTAAGCCTCCCATTAACCGCATATCTTGCGCCAGAACAGGGTCATGACCAACCACTCCTTCCATGCCGTGGATAACGGAACCGGATCCAAGGAATAACATTGCCTTGAAGTAGGCATGGGTCATCAAATGAAATAACCCGGCTCCATAGGCTCCAACTCCCATTGCCATTGTCATATACCCTAACTGGGAAATGGTTGAATAGGCTAACCCTTTTTTGATGTCATTTTGAGTAATGGCAATACTGGCTCCCAAAAAGGCTGTGAAAGCCCCAGTCCAAGCAATGACATTGGTGACTGCTGGTAAATGCTCAAATACTGGAAACATCCGCGCAATTAAAAATACCCCAGCGGCAACCATTGTGGCAGCGTGGATGAGAGCGGAAATGGGAGTGGGTCCTTCCATTGCGTCGGGTAACCACACATGGAGGGGGAATTGGGCAGACTTAGCCATGGGACCTAGAAATACCAGAATACCCATCAATACCGCCAATCCTGTGCCAATGGCTCCAGATTCAAGTAAGTAAGAAAGGCGATCGCCAATGACAGTGAAATCAAAACTCCCGGTTGACCAATACAGACCCAAAATACCCAATAATAGACCAAAGTCACCTACACGATTTGTGACAAATGCTTTTTGACACGCATCGGCAGCGGCTTTCCGGTCATACCAAAAACCCACCAGCAGGTAGGAGCACATCCCCACTAGTTCCCAGAAAATATAAATCTGTACCAAATTAGGACTGATGACCAAACCTAACATGGAGGAACTGAAAAGGCTCAAGTAAGCATAGAAGCGAACATAGCCAGGATCATGTACCATATACCCGTCGGTATAGATCATGACCAACAAAGCAACAGTCGTAACAATCACCAACATTAAAGCTGAAAGGTGATCAATGGTGTAGCCCATGGTGAGCCGGAAGTCCCCAGCTTTTGCCCATTCAATAACTTGCAGAAATGAACTATGCCCCTGGATTTGAGTCCACAAAAGAATGATGGACAATACCATAGAAACTCCCAACAGGGAAATGACCAGGATGGCACTTCCTTTTCGAAAATTAGCGGCTGTTTTATCGAATGAAATTAGCCCGAGCCCCAGTATCAATGCTCCAACTAGAGGAAATACTGGAACCAGCCAGGCATATTGATAGATTGCTTCCATCGTGTGTGCCTATTAAAAATCTGCTTAATCTAACTTAGGCAATATTCGTAGCTAACGAATGTTAACCATACTACCCAATCCAATCTTGATATGAAACTGAAAGAAACATGGGATTCAATCATGTTTCCTACCAACATTAAAATTGGTAGGAGATCAGGGAGAGAGACTCACTTCAGTTGGTCATTACACTTACATACTTAAAGTTTTTACTGTTGAGACCAAGTCAAAAAATCTAAGATTAAACTACAAAACAGGTTTTGTCCATTGAATTTAGAATTTGACCCTTACAGGAAGATGAATCTACCCAACTAGTGAATATATACCCATCTTCTTAAAAACTAATAGTATTGTTACACACCCAACATTGATAAAGTCGAAGGAAAATAAATCTTTCAACCTTGTCTAGCAAGGGTTCCAACTATTTACGAAAGTTTATTTTTCTTTTTGGTTAATTTGGGATCATTTAATATATAACAGATTTCATAATTATGAGGTGCAGCAGCAATGGGTAAACCAGCTTTTAATTGAAGTGGAACCGAAAGACTGGACAGGGGGTTCAGCACTGAACCACTCAAAATATGATAGGAGTAGTTCATGAATAACAAACACAAACAATACAGTTCTCAATTCAAAGCTAAAGTCGCGCTGGAAGCCGTTGGAGGCGAGAAGAGCATCATGGAGTTAGCCAGTCAGTATGAAGTGCATCCGACGATGAACAACACCTGGAAGCGACTGTTGTTGGAAGAAGCCAGCAATTTGTTTGAGAAGGGAAGGGAGGCGAGCCAAACCAACGAAAGTCAACAGACTCAAATGGAATTCAAAACTTCCAGTATCAATGGAGATGACTAATTACCCCTCCTCCCATCAATCCTGTCCCTCCCTTTGGATAGGGTTTGGCTGTCGTCAGGGAACAGACCGGTCTGTGTTTGAAAATGCGGTAGACCAAGTGTTTACAACCCATGGTCTAATATTTGAAACAGTGGTTGGAATTGCAACCTTAGAGTTACGCAAAGATGAACAGGGACTACTGACATTTTGTAAAAAGTACCAATTACCCCTTCTGAGTTTTTCTGCCACTTATTTACAAGGACTCCCCGTTCCCACTCCATCCATGATTGTGGGCACAAAGGTGGGTACTGACAGCGTTGCCGAGGCATGTGCCTACGCTGCTGCCCTTTCCTCTTCCCCACTGCCGCCCATGATTGTTATTCCAAAGCAAGTGTATCGTCTTGACGGTTGTTCAGGAGTCGTTACAATTGCAGTTGCCCAAGGTGGGATGGAGGTATGTTAGAAACTATAGAAACAACTGAATGAGTGAACAATATATGTATCGCCCCATTTATTTAGATTGCCATAGCACTACACCGGTTGATCCTAGAGTGGTGGAAGTAATGATCCCTTTTTTTACCACCCATTTTGGAAATCCAGCCAGTACCAATCATCTCTACGGTTGGGAGGCGGAAACTGCCATCACCCAAGCTCGAGAAATTATCGCTGTGGCAATTGGGGCAACAACTGATGAAATTATTTTTACCAGCGGAGCTACTGAAGCGAATAATTTAGCCATCAAAGGAGTAGCCGAATCTTATTTTGACCGGGGACGACATTTAATTACGGTTCAAACTGAACACAGGGCTGTTTTAGACCCGTTTGATTACCTACAATCCCTCGGTTTTGACTTAACCCTGCTATCGGTACAACCAGATGGATTCATTGATTTAGATCAATTTCAGCAGTCCCTTCGTTCAGATACTATCTTGGTTTCTGTAATGGCAGCGAATAATGAAATTGGGGTTCTCCAACCCATTGAAGTAATTGGACAGATTTGCCGCGATCGCCACATTGTATTCCACACCGATGCTGCCCAAGCCATTGGTAAAATTCCGTTACATGTGGAGAAAATGAACATAGACCTGATGTCTTTAACCGCCCATAAGGTGTATGGTCCTAAAGGGATTGGGGCATTATATGTCCGTAAACATAAACCAACGGTAAAAGTAGCACCCCAACTTCATGGGGGTGGTCATGAGCATGGAATGCGTTCCGGTACTCTTTACACCCCTCAGATTGTTGGATTTGCCAAAGCTATACAACTGGCACTCACAGAAATGGATCATGAAACCCAACGGCTAACCCAACTGAGGGAAAACCTATGGTGTTCCCTCAGATCCTTGGAAGGAGTGTTTTTAAATGGTCACCCTAGCCAACGCCTTCCTGGCAATCTTAATATCAGTGTTGCTGGCGTGGAGAGCGGAGCATTACTGTTAGGAATGCAACCCATCGCCGCTGTGTCTTCTGGTTCAGCCTGTACAAGTGCCAAAGTTAACCCTTCCCATGTTCTAAAGGCATTAGGTCGGTCTACCCCCCAAGCCCTTGCTTCAATTCGCTTTGGTTTAGGCAGATTTACCACTGCCCAGGAAATTGATGCTGTAGCAACAGAGACAGTTGCAATGATTCAATCCCTGCGTCATGGCAGGGAAATCCAATTTTGATAACGATTTAATAGTCACTATCCACGTCTTCATCATCAAAATCAGTATCAGTTTCATCTGTTTTATTCTTATCCACTTGCACTAAGTGAATATGCTTATATCCAAGTTTAATGAGAAATTCATCCCCTTGTTTCAAATGCATTTCCTGTGTATAGGTTGAGCCAATCACGATCTGTCCATTTCTATGAACACTAACCAAGTAAGTAGGCTCCCTTCCCCGTCCATCCTTAGAAGTTTCCGGATTTAAATCCAAACCTCTGGCAGCTAATAAAGCATCATAGAAATCAGTCAAGTTAATCCTAGCTCGCCCGGAGTTGGTAACGGTGACATATCCACAACGACGGGCTATTTCTTTGCGGGGCATTCTTGATAACTCTTTGGCTTTTTGTAATAAAGCCTTACCTATAATTGGAGTGGTTGGTATGTCATCCATATTTTAATTCAGTTCCCTCAGACAATAAACTTATTATAATACTATATCCTAATACTATTACATGGTGAGATATTAATTGTATTAGCTTTAATCAGACGCATCAATTAATACTGTACTTTCTAGTTATAACTGTGGAAATTGGCTAAGCTCCCATAAATAATTCTTTTGCCCTCACTAATAAAGGCAATAGGTATACCAAAAAGAAGTTCATTATTATGTTATTTCGTTAGAATAATTAGTCTAATTTCCATGAAAATAATAGAAGGATGAATGTCACGTTCCATATTGTCATGGTTGATGTCGTTTGTTGGGTATCCATTGTAGACGGGATGACTGAGAGCTTTATTCAGCATCCACAGCTATGGGGAATAATACTTTAAAACCTCTTTCCATATCCAATGGTTGTAGTGTACAACTCAGGTTGGTTTAAGTATTTCCAGGTTGATAATTAGGATTTTATGGCTCTGATCATCTGTAACTATATGCACATTTGAAGACCAAAGGCAACCTGTAGAATATGAGTTCAATATTACATGAACGCAGTATGAGTTACAGTCTTTTTCCCCTTCTAAGAATGGAACAACATCATTTAGCCTCTCTAAGGTTTGGTCTTGAGACGGGAGAAACTTTTTGATTACCTGCGGTCATTCACCTTCCCCACCTGTGGCTATGATTGTTACAATTCCCTATCTTCGATAAAATTATGTTCGTCCAGAATACAACTGCTAACTCCAGTCTTCTGATTGTTCTCCCTTGCCCCGATAGATATGTCCTTCTCCATGGATCTTTCTTGTCTGTTCAAATAATTCACTCTCATTTAATTGCCAGCGTTTTAAGACTGCCTCGAGGTCATGTTGAATATCTCTGGCACCTGGAAATCCCTGGTAACGGATAAGTAAACGGGCAAGTTCTACTTGATTGAAGTCGCTCGGTTGACCATTCAGTAAAGTATCTACAATTTTTCGATCCTTTGCCCATAATGGATGAATTTGCTCTTGATTTTCCACATTTTTTACCATACCTTAATTGAATCTATTGATGAAGTTCAGCCCATATTGAATATGCTCAGTCGTCCCACCCGGTTCCAAGTAGGTACAAAGTCAAGTTTGATTACCGGAAGTTCAGCCCATACGGTCGAAAGGGGGGTTTACCCGGGTCAGAAGCCAATTCCTGCAACCCACTCCCCCAAACCATTTTCTCAGAGAAGACATCCCCTCCCTGCAACCCAACAGGGAGGAAGTGCTGTATCCAGTCCCATTGTCCAGATTCCCAAACGCCCTCTGATGCCCAAGTTGATCAAGAGGCTAATGCTAACTCAGCAAGTGATAATGACGCTGGGGGTGGTGGGAGCGATCGCCACTTTAGGTGTATATAGCCTGGCATTTAAGAACCAGGAAGCCTGGAATAAAGCCCACAGACGATTACAATTGCTCCAACGGAACGAAAAAGATATCACAATTATTAATGAAACACTAAAATATCAATTGGTGCAAGAAGCTGAAAATCCCTATCATGGATTTATTCCTCAAGACAAGAATACTTTAATTTTCGTCTCTCCCGGTTCACCCCAGCGACCCATCCTTTCTATGGAAAATCAGACAACGGAACTACCCTGTGAGCATTTAATTTGCACTCCGGTCACTACTCCCACAGGGTACTAAGTGAGCGGTTTTACCACCCCTGATTTGCAATTCTCAGCTTCATCCGATGATCCAAATGGGTACTTTTTGGGTTCAAAAACTCTAATCCCAGTTGATAGGTAAGATTGTATTGTAACGGTGTCAGAGTTATGTAGTTTTGTCGAATCATTGCCACATCTGTGGGCACAGACTGTACCCGATCTTCTTCAGTTTCAATATCTTCCATTAACTCCCCAGCCAGCCAGTAATAGGTTTTACCTCTTGGGTCAATTCGTTTTTCAAACAAATCCACGTAGCGCCGCACCCCTTGTCGAGTTAGCTTTACCCCTTTAATCTCCGAACCACTCACTGCTGGAATGTTCACATTAAGCAACATTAATTCTGATGATTGATGTTGACGGAAGTCTTCTAACAATAGGGCTGCAAACTCCGCAGCAGGTTGAAAATTCTGAGATGTGAAACTTGCCAGACTTAGGGCGATGGAGGGTATTCCTTCCATTACTCCTTCCATGGCAGCGGACACCGTACCAGAATACAGAATATCGGTACCTAAATTGGAACCATGGTTAATCCCGGATAGAACCCAATCAGGGGGATGATCTAGTAATGCTCCCAGTGCCAGCTTGACACAATCGGATGGAGTTCCAGAGCAAACCCAAGCTTGGATATGGGGATGAAAAATGGATTCTATACGGTCTGCCCGTATAGGCTGATGCAAGGTTAAACCATGACCCGTTGCCGAGCGTTCTCGGTCAGGGCAAATGACAAAGACCTCATGTCCTGCAGCAGCTAAGGTATTGGCTAAGGTGCGGATACCAAGGGCAAATACCCCGTCATCATTACTAATCAATAGTTTCATCAGACCCTCTTACCGTCCATCCCATTCAGAGGCGGCATCAGCCGTCGCTTGGCTCGCTGTTTTTTGCCCTAGCATGGCTGCTTGCAATTGATTGTAAATAATCTTTTGTAATACCTTAATATCCTTGATAACAGGGATTAAAACTTCAGCCGTTTTCAACTGATTGGCACTCACAATCCGAGCCTGGTCAACAGCCGTCCTATTGGGGGGGAGGGTAGTGAAAAAGGGATCTTTCAGTGCTTGAGCAGTGGAAGGTAGTACATTAGCTGCTTTCGCAAAGGTCAGTTGGTTATCAGCATTGGTGACAAATAGGGCAAACTTAAGGGCAGCATCTGGTTGATCCGAATCACGGGGAATGACCAGATTCATCACTGCCACATTTTTCTTTTGGGTATCGCCACTAATTTGAGGGGCGGTGGCGGAGACGGCAGCAATGGCTGGGGCGTTATTCCCAATGGTATTTAAAAATTCAGGGCTGGACATTAACAGGGCTGTTTCTCCAGCTTGGTATAGTTCAATTCCTTGACGATGCCCTTGGGTTAATACCTCCTTTGGTAATAACCCTGACTGATATAAATCCACCCAATACTGAAATGCCTGCTTCCCGATAGGATTATTAAACGCTGCTTTTCCATTGGCATCCACTAATGTTACTCCCATCTGAACCATTGATTCTAAAATTTCCGCTGAATCCTCAGGGACAACCGTGGTGAAAAAGGCAAATTTTCCTGTTTTTTGTCGTACCTGTTTTGCCAACTGAGCCAACTGGGCATAGGTGGCAGGAGGTTGGGTGATACCAGCTTGCTTTAGAAGTTGGGTGTTATAAATCATCACCCTCGTTGTTAGGTACCAGGGAATGCCAAAACTTTGCCCCTCCAAGGTGCCTGCCCGCCAGATCTTTGGGAAGTATTGATTACGATCCCTATCCGTCACCTTTCCATCCAACCACAACCAAGCCTTACGTCCAGCTAACTGGGAAGCAAAGTCAGGGTTAAGGTTTACCACATCTGGTGCCGTTTTTGCTGAAACAGCCGTCAGGATTTTACTTTGCATTGCAGTCCAAGGAACGTCCACCCAACGCACTGCAATTCCAGGATTTTGGGTTTCAAAATTTGCGATGAGTTGCTGGAAGTAACCATCAAATTTAGGACTGAGTTGCATTGTCCAAAATTCAATTTCCGCTTTGCCACCTCTAGGCTGCTGGACGGAAGGGGAACTAGGGCTACAACTGACTAAGCCGCTGACGAGCAATCCCATCACGGCTAGGACTGCTCGTCGGGTCTGGCTGGGGAATAGGGTCATTGTGGATAGTTGAATAGTCATGAACAGTCTTGGTGCAGGTTGGTGATGGTTTTTGGTACTAAGTCTAAGGCTATAAACTTGGGGTTATAGTCAGCTTAAAACCATGGGGCATGAAAAACACCAGGTTTGTCAATCCGTTCAAACGTATGGGCACCAAAGTAGTCCCGCTGGGCTTGAGTTAGGTTTTGGGGGAGGCGATCGCGACGATAACTGTCAAAGTAATCCAAAGATGCACTAAAGGCAGGAACAGGAATCCCTAGTTTCGCTGCCGTTGCCAACGTTTCTCGCCATGCCCCTTGACGGTCTAAGATTGTCTGTTTAAATTCTGGAGCCAACAACAGGTTGGGTAGGGTTGGTTCTTCATGAAACGCATGCTTGATTTTATTTAAAAAACCAGCCCGAATGATACATCCTCCTTTCCAGATCCGTGCCGCCTCTCCTAAATTAAGATTGTAATTAAATTGAGTTGAAGCAGCACTTAACAGAGCCATCCCTTGGGCATAGGAACAAATCTTGGAACAATAAAGGGCATCCCTAACTTGGGAAATGAAGGATTGAACGTCACCACCAATCGTAGACGAAGGTCCCGATAGTTGACGCGCCGCTGCTACCCGTTCGGTTTTATAAGCCGACATAATCCGGGCGTTGACGGCAGCAGTAATCGTGGGGATTGGCACTCCCAAATCCAAGGCACTAACCACTGTCCAACGCCCGGTTCCCTTCTGTCCGGCACTATCCAAGATTAACTCCACCAAGGGTTCGTGGGTATAGTCATCAATGTGGGTAAAGATATTAGCAGTAATTTCAATTAAAAATGAATTTAGCTCTTCAGTGGTATTCCACTGGGCAAACACTTCATGGAGTTGGGTATGGGATAACCCGGCTACATTTTTGAGTAGATCATAGGCTTCTGCAATTAGTTGCATATCCCCATATTCAATCCCATTGTGTACCATTTTTACATAGTGCCCTGACCCTCCCGGACCAATGTAGGTAACACAGGGACCGTCATCAACCTGAGCGGCTATTTTAGTGACAATGGGTTCAATGGATTCATAGGCAGCCTTAGTCCCTCCGGGCATGAGACTAGGACCATTTAAAGCACCCTCTTCACCGCCACTAACTCCCATGCCAATGAATCGTAATCCACTGCTTTCTAGGCTGTTTACCCGTCGTTCCGTATCTTCATACAGTGAATTACCCCCATCAATGATCATGTCGTCCG
>Ga0172367_10001629_pt1 | contig 32038 bp, 22 predicted proteins | sample Lak10m_FD_114542 | JGI IMG/M metagenome (GOLD analysis project Ga0172367, IMG submission 114542) | Freshwater microbial communities from Kabuno Bay, South-Kivu, Congo - kab_022012_10m | ecosystem: Environmental > Aquatic > Freshwater > Lake | place: Democratic Republic of the Congo: South-Kivu...
GTTTGGTTTCGCCATTTACGGAAGGATCTTCGGCGATTGCATCTGGTGGAGTGATTTCAACATTTGTTCCAGGAGGAAAAGCCCTAAAATCTTTTATATCAAAAAATCTAAACATGGGGGGCTACGTACCAGACACCTCTGTTAGTTCTCTTTCTGGATATTCGGTTGGATCACAGTTTACGTTCATGCCTACGCTGGCAACAGCCATGAAAGCAAATCCAAAGGCAGCACTAATGAGCGCTGCTGGAATACACACTTATGATAATGCAGAGGGATTTTCTCTTGGTTCTGTTCCCGTATCTCATACCTTTCAAAGATTAAATAGATACTTTGGATCTGTAGGTGCGGGTCTAAAAGAAGATGATTTTTATGGTCCCTTAGATCTCTATTTTAGGGGTATGAATGCAAAGCGTGTTCTTCCTGCTGTTGCGATAGGCTCAACGGCATTGGCAGCAGATAGAACTCTTGGTGGATATACTCAGCCAAAAGATGAAAGAGGCGAAAGAGTATATTCTCCGCTATTTCTTGGAGCTGCAACAAGAGGTGTTGCAGAGGTTCATTCTGCGGCGGCTGGGCTGGCTCCTGGTGGTCTAACTTATAGGCAGAAAAGAGATCAACTTCTTTATGGAGAGGTTCCAATTAGAAAAGGAAGGTTTTGGCCGCTTGGCAACACGCCGTTTCAGGGAAGTAAAATTGAATATTATAGACCATCGTATTACAGGAGAATGCAGGGTGCACCAACCCATACTTCTGAATCTTTTGGAAGTCCAATTGAAAGACTGTTGTACTACAATGACTTTTCCCCACTTAGGCCACTAGATCCTTACAGGTTTGAAAGAAAACATTACGAAGATAGACCCTATCCAATTACCGGAGAGTATTTTTCTGGTCCGTTTGGAGCTGCAGTCCCCATACTAAATGCCACTGTTGGCAGGGTGCTAAAGCCGCAAAGGGCCATGCACCCGATAGAGACAAGCTTTGGCCTGTCGGAATACCAAAGGGTTGGTCAATCTGGAGCATACTTGCCTCCAACTGGTTTGTCAAGACCAACATCACTTAATTTTGGAACTCCAGTAAACAACATTAATCTTTCTGCTGCGCCTGCTTATTATAATCCACCAAGACCCCTTAGGCACATATCTGCCAGTTTAAATCCAAATCAGTTTGCCTCTAACCCAATCAGCAACACCGCCGCAAATGCCGCAATATCGTACTTCAATCAGTCAAATTCCTCACAGGCTGGTTCGCTCAATAGCGCAAGAAATGCAACAAGAGCAAATCTTTCTTATTACAATCAATCATTATCGAGTGGGTCTGCGGTTACGTCTGGTGGCCCTGGTCAAATATCCACAAGTGTTATGCCAGGAGTTCCAGTTGGCGCCAACATACCACCAATAGATATAGTTCCGATTGGATTGCCATCTAGAACCACAGATAGAGATGTCATTGGTGGCGAAATAGGATATAGACTTCAGGAGACGGCAGGTATTTATGGCTTCACTGCTGGAAATATAAGAAAATCATTAGGTTTTGGTGCATTTGATTTTGAACCGAATAGATCTGTTCTTCAGTCTGCCTCGAAAGCATATGGTTCAACTAGATCTTTTTGGGATCTTAATCTTGGTGGACTTGGAGACGTGCCTCTTCAGGCAGAAGGTCCCCTTGGAAACATAGAATTTTCTGAAATTGTAAGAAGATTTATTCCAAAAGAAAGAAATAATATAGATTACATAAACCCAATCAAGAACAGAATGGGTAAGCAGTATAGCTTCCTGCCAGGCAGAGACAACTTTATAGATTTTACCACTGGTGATCCTTTTGTTAAAGTAAAAGAAGGAGAAATGCGCCTTCCTGGGGTTGGATACGAAAGATTTAATAAACTGTACTCGGATAGAACCGGAAGATACGGTGCAGTAAATCAACTTGATATTTTGGCAGACGTGGCTCCTTACTCTAAACAATTCAGGACACTCAATGCTTCGATAGATAAAATGGGTCTTTCTGAAGAGGAAAGAGGAAAAGTTGGTCAAATAAGAGCACAGCTGAACGCAATAGAAAATAGTAGAACAAACTTTGATTCTTATTATGATGATTCTTTATTGGGTAAAGTTGTTAATCCAATTAAAACTATAAGACATATAAACAACCCTATAGTCAATAAGTTTTTTGGCGAAACCAGTCCCACTGAAGAGTACGAAAGAAGAAATATATATGGTGCAACATTTCCGGAATGGCAAAGACCAGCTGAAAGTTTTATAAAACCAATTTATTATAAGTCTGCAGATAGAAATCCAATTCTTGCGGCAGGTATTGGCGCAGCTGCCTTTTCGTTGTTTGGAAGGGGTCCGAGAGGAGCGCAAATTTTTGGAGCTTTTGGTGCAGTTACTGTTGGTGGTTTTTCTCTCTTCCAAAGATCAAAAGACAGGAGATTTATACCACAAGAAAGACAAAAGCAATTTGCACTTGAGGAATATATAGATATTCTTTCATATGTAAAAAATAGAACTGCGGCCTCCAGAGCGGAAAAAATTGGAGATTTTAAATCAGCAAATCAATTCATGAATCTTTCAAAAAGAACAATGTATGGTGCTGATCTAAATTCGAAATCCATTGATCAGCTAGCTATGTCAATACCAAAAAGAAAACGTGACTACTTTAAGGCAATGATAAAAGCTCCGCCTTCTCAAAGGGCGAGAATATTATCTACTGCTCCAAGATTGGAAAGAAGAATATACGAAGCCACTTGGGGAATGCCCGTAGAAAGAAGGCCAGATTTAAACGAGTATTTTACAAGACATGAACTTCCAGGTCCAAACTGGGAAGGTTGGCATCCGAATACAAATATGGATCACGTAAAAATTAAAACAGGTCAGGCTATGGGCTTGGAGATGTCTCAAATGGGTTTTTATCCACAACAAATAAAAGAGGCAGAACTAACAAATCCGGGTTATCCAGAATTCAATCGTTCGTCTGGTCCTCCGCAAAGAGTCAGGGCTAAACTACAAAGACTGATGTTTGATATGGGAATCAGTGGAGATATAACCGAAGTTGCAAACTCTTCTAATCCCGGTGAAATAAATGTTATGGCTGGAGTTAATTAATAATGACAATTTTTGAATCACCCGACCAGATGGGAGTATCTGAAGCTAGGAGACTGCTTGCCCTGACCGAGGCTGGTCAAATGGGAACTCTAAGAATAGATCAGTTATCTGATGGAACTTTTAAGTATGTAAATTTGGTAACTGGCACAAAATATGATTTTACCAGGGAAGGCTTTGAAGCAGCTCAAACAGCAGTAGGTAATCAGGGCGTTTCTGAATTTACTGTTTTAAGAGGTCCTACAATTAAGGATGTACTATCGGGTAAATCCGTAGTAGAAAGAGAATACGGAGTTTTGTCTGACGCCGTAAGAAACGCAAATAGAGTAATAGATGGAACCAGTACAAATGAGATTGAAATAAGAACAAGGGCGTTTGAAGGAGCAAGAGCCGAGGTTTTGGAGGCAGTCGCCAAAAAAGAAAAATTTACTTTGGAAAGAATTGGATTTTCTAAACAAAATCCACTAGAAGCTGTTATAGAAATTATGAAAGAACTTGACCCAACGGGAGCTGAGGCACAATTGTACGACGAAATTGATGATCCAAGAGTGCTACAAAAAATTCCTGGAATCGTTAATATACAAAAAGAAGCGGCTGTTTTATTAAGAGCCAGAGTTGGTGACGTTTATCTAGAGCAAGATGAACTTATAAGATTTCTTCAAGTCACCGGTGGAAGCTTTATACGTGAAGACAAACTTCTAAAAGCAATTAATGTTGGAGAAGACGCAACCGAAGGCACTGTAGGTAAAGCTTATGGTACCCTGTCGCAAAAAGCTCCAAAAAGAGGAAAGGCAATGACCTCTCCCAGAAACACGGTAATTGACACTGAGGGTGTTCAATCTTTGGTGAATTATATAAAATATAATCTAGTAGACGAAACTAAGACTCGGAGGAATTAATTATCGAGAATTTTCACCGCTAATTAATGAACTTAAAGATACCATTTTGATAGGCGATCATCCGCTTGAGCAAACCTTGATAGCTTTTGGTCTTCAGGACGAATATTCTGAAGCATTGATAGAGTCAACTAATATGTTAGAACAAGCTGCCGTAAAAAGAATTAGAGAGGGTATGAAAATAGTTACGAGTGGAAATACTAGAACTTCAGCAAGGAATACGATGACTGAGGTAATGAGAATATCTGGATACGACGCAATGTCTGATCCCATGCCAATGCTGGATGAGCTCATGACGGGAAGTCAGGGTATTCTGACAAAAAGAATACAGAAACTTAGAACGAGTGGAACTAAATTTGGAGTAAAAGAAATAATGGAAGACATAAGAGCACTTGCGGCTTCTGATGAGGCTGGTGTTCTTGGAAACACAAAAAAAGAAATACAACAAAGAACAAATATGTTGGCTAATTTTTTTGAAAATGCTGTTAAAACTTTTGAAGATGGTTCTATGTTTATGAGTAGTATTGTCGCAAAACATGAGGCGGGTAGACTTTCTCAGGGCGCAGCACTGATGGCTAAAAGGCTAAGTGAACTTACTGGTCCCAATCTTACGGATGAGCAATTACTGACAAAACAAAACTTAACAATAAATCTTCAAGACTACAAAAAGGCTTACAGTTTATTGGCAAAACGGAGAAGCATATACTGAAACAGGTGGAGTCTTTTCTCCAATTCCATTTGAGGAAATAAAAGCCAGGGTTTACACAGATCAAACTGGAAGAATTTTTCTTGGTGGGAAAGACCAGGTAAAGATGGTTACAGATATAGTTTCGGATAATTCAACGCAAGCACAAGCTTTAGGAAAACTTGGATTCATTGGTTATGGATCCGAAGAATTGGTAAAAAAAGAATTAGGTTTTTTTAGTTATGGCTCAACGAACCTACCAAGGCCATCGCAAATAACCCTTGATCTTATTGGTCACGGAAGATCAGATGTTTATGCAGATATTCAGGGTGCGATATTTGGAAAAGCAATGTATAGCAGTGAGGCAATTCGAGATGAAATTCGAAGAGAAACTCAGTATTCCCTTGGGCATGAAATGAATGAGTTGCTTAGAACAAAAAGACTAAGCCCAAGAATGCAAGCCAGAATTGAGGCACAGGCGTCAATAGATCCAAATGATTTTGAAGAAATGAGAATGCCCAGCAGGGAAGCAGCGCAAAGAATGAAAATTAACGCGCAAGAACTACAGCGAGCAATGTTGTCCGAAAATACGAGTATATTCGACAATCCAGACCTCTTGGGCATGGTTAGAAGATCACTTGAATTCGGATATGTAAGAGAGACAAAAACCTTTAACGAATTCGCCAAGCGGTGACAAAATAACAAGAAAGATATATTCGCCGATTCTGCCCAATGCTTCGAGAAGTGCAATTGATACCGAACAAGCCGTTATGCGCTCTGGGGATGTTTTTTCTCCAGAAGGAAAGATACTGCTGGGTGGAGACAAGGTTGCTGCAATGGAGGACATCGGTGTAAGAATTCGGAGAAGGGGCAGACAGTGACATGTTGAGCCTATATAGATATAGGCTTCGTCGGCGATAAAATGATAATACCGACTTCTTCGTATACTGCATTAAAGGATTCCTGGGGAGGTTTTGACCTAGACGACCACCTTGTAAAAAATTTACACTACATAAAAGATACGGAAGGAAATAAAAGGTTAGCCTCCTATGTATGGCGTCAACCGACTGGACCACAAGAAGCTGCATTAATGTTACCGTACCTGGATGACGAAACACTGCAGGTTATGCTTGGTGGATCAGACCAAGCGGGTTCAAACATATTCGGAGATAAATTTAGAAGGGCTGCTAGTGCGGCGGCAGAAGCGCTACAAGAAGAAAAACTTAACAGGCTTCCAACACGTGCATTGGCAATGACCGCAGATGAATTAGACCAATTTAGCAGAGTTGAAAAAATACTTTTGTATCTTTCAAGTATTGCCAACGGAAGGATGGAAAATGCAAAATCACTAAAACCCTTAGACGTTTCCATGGAGGAAGTAGAAAGAATGATTTTTAGAGTTTTAGACATTGGCCAAAACATGACAGAGGAAGCAAAAAAGACAGGCGACTTTGGTGGATTAATTTTAAACGTTCAAGACAATACCACCGAAGGAGCTCAAATAAGTTATTCAAAAATACTTCAGAGACTGAACTTGAAACAATTGACTGAAAAAGAAGGCCTTGGGCAGTCCATGAGAATGTTTCAGGGAATTACGGAAGTCCCGGAAGCAGCCATGAAGGCTTTTGCTTCAGGTAGGTTTGGTGCAATAATGCAACTAAATCAAGAGCAGGCTATGGCACTTATTGCAGAATCTCCAGATCTTAAATTGCAATATAGGGACAGTAGTTTGTATAGACTTTTTGCCACAAATCTAGAAAAAGCCACTGGCACTAAAGAAGAAGATATTTTTGGTCGTTCACTTGGAAAGATTTTTGAAAGTCTACCAACAGAATTTAAGGAGGAGATGGGAGGCCGTTCCCTAGATAGTGCACTGCCAGCTGCTGGAAGGAACTTGGGAGAAACAGAACAGACATTTGCTCTTGCAAGAAAAATAATCCTTCATGCCCAAAAGATTGGAGATGTTGAAGTCGAGTCAAAGGTAATGCAGGCATTTGACAAAATGTATAATCAGGGAATGTTTTTATCCCTTAATCAGGAAGACGCTCTTTCAAAGTTTATTAATAAACTTGGCTTTGCTTCTTCTTTTGAATCCCAAAGACAGGAAGTAATCACTGGCCTAAAAAAAGCAATAGCAGATGATGTTTCTGGTCCAATTGCCAGGTACATCAAGGGTGATGAAAAGCTTCTTGAGAAAATACAGGAAGTCTTTGATTTCAAAATAGCAACTTTTGATCCAGAAAAAGTGGTAGACGCAGCCCTTGGAGCTTCGGGCAGACTAGCTTTTGACTCAGGCGATGGATATATGAGCTTATATAGAACATTGCTGGCTCACCAGCGGAAATCCATTAAGTCGTTCTAGGGGCGCTATGGATGAGGCTTTAAGGCAGTCTTTGATTGATCTATTCGACTTTCAAGATGAAGACTTGGCGGAGTCGCTTATCGAAAAATATGGAAGAAGATATAAAGTAGGAACCTTTGAAAATACAGCAGAGTTCGGATTAGATTTGGATACACAAAAACAGATCAGAACGATACTCAATAAGATGCTTGGCAGTAAGAATGTGGATATTCAAAAAGAGGCGATTGCAGCACTGGATGCAAACGCAAATAAGGTTGGATCCGTCATGATCAGAAGAACTGGAATGTTGTTCGCTAAAATAAGAGATATTCAACTGGAAATACTAGCTAAAGCAGGCTATTTAGATAATAGGGGAAAAATTATCAACGAGTATAAAGATGAGGCGGCAAAACTTTTGGGACAAATAAGCGATATTGGTAATTTGCAGACGCGGTCTTATTCGGAATGGATGAATTTGCAACCAATCTTAAATTGTCAGATATAATAGAACAATCTGCTGGACGGAGAATCAAGGGGAGATGTCATTGATTTTATAAGAGGAATAGAGAGCGAACAGGGTAGAAGTAGAGAGTTGTTAGATACCCTAGGTTTAGCATCAGTGGATGAAGAGCCGCCGTTTGGTGCGGGAACCAAGGATAGACAAGCTTTGCTTAAAGCTTTTGGTTTTGGCAATCAAGGAGAGACGGACAGCGCAAAGAGATACCTAGAAGGTGTTCATGGATCGGGTGCATTGTTTGATGAAGCGGAAGAAGCCTACAAAGCAATTAATAAAAAATTTGGCTCTAAAGTGCTTAAAAATGCTATCGAAAACAATAAGGCAAGATTAAACAGAAGACTCTCAAGTGTAGCAAGTGACTATGGCGGAATATTAGAAGGATTTTTTAACACAGAAAATGGACAACTTATTGAGAATATAAGGCAAAAAATCAACCCTCAAGAATTTGAGCAATTGGCATTATTGAAGCAATTAAGTGATGATCTTGTAGATCGGAAAACCACTAAAAATTAGTGCAAAACAATTCAAGAATGCTACAGTTCGTCGGAGATCAGCGTAGTCGTTCAATTGCTCTTCTAAGGATGATTCATAAAAAACAAAACGATGAAGCAACCATCGTTGGTATATCTGGACAAGATGTTTCTAATCTAATCGATGAACTTGCTAGTAGCGATGCTGGTACAAGTAGATTATCGATTGGACAAATCAAGCAACTAAAAAGCACTTTTGAAATTGAGAGCTCACAAGCTAGATCTACCATAAGAACTCTTGTGGAATCTGAGTTGACAAAAATGTTTGACGGTATCGACCCAACCGTTTCAAAAGATGATTTTATTAAAAGACTAAACACTTTATTTACTTTTAAAACAAAAGTTAGATTGGGGTCGCAGACAGTAATAAATCCGCAAAATATTCGTCCCGACGACGACACGATACCCGAATTGGGAAAAAGGCAAGTGAATAGATTTTTATCAGAGATAATCGATGATACAACTGATCCATTGTTTGTCACAATCAACGGTCAAAAAATCAGCGTTCTGGAGCTTATGGGAATATCTGAAAGTAGACTTCATTTGACCGCCACAATTGATCAAATGCCAGAAGCTATATACAATGCCTTGATTGATTACTCCGAAGAAGGCGAACAGTTTCTGACAAGATCTTCTCTGCAAAAACATTTAAAATTATCAGAAAAAGTAAAAGCGGTTCAGACCGATATTTTGGGAACACATACTGCTATACCAAGATATGCAATGGATAATGAGAATATTGGATTTCTTGATTCAAGATTGGTTTATCCAGATAGAGTTAATGTACCTACTGAAAAAGCACCAAGAATTAAGATATCAGTGGAACTTGTGGGTGAAAAAAGAACCGCTGAATTATCGCTCAATGCAGAGATGATGGATGATTTAATAGCGCTTGCCACCGCAGATCCAGATGAAGTTGATCAGGTTAGGGAATTGATTTCTCAACGATTAATTTCAGGTTCAAGACTTAAAGATACCCCCCTTCAGCCTGCACTCCGCGACTCCAAAAAGGCAAGAGAGATATCAGAAACTTATCTTCGAATTTTATCACGACAAAAGGAAAAAGCTCAAGCATATCACGTTTTGAGAAGGCTACAAGATAAGATTGGAGTAGATCTTATACCAACCCCTCCAGCTGCGGTGTCCTCAGCTGCGGTGTCCTCAGCTGCGGTGTCTCCAGCTGCATCTATTGATCCCGCAGCTCCTGGAGTGGTTACAGACCCAGATGCAGCCGCTGCGGTCGTGGCAGCTGCAGAAGACGCGTCTGGTGGGGCAGTTTCCGCTGTAGATGGTGTAGATGATCCCGCAACCGCCATAAACAAACTGCTTAATAGTATTATGGGCTTAGAGGATGCCAAAGCTGCAGAAGAGACAATTTTGGCATCTACCGAAAGTATTTTATCGGAAGCGGTTTCAATTGATGCTCCAAGATTTAAACCAATATTTGATGGCGGAGTTGGTTCTGGATTTAAAAAAATGCTTGGTAAGCCAACTTTTGGAAAATTTGTGCTTGGTGCACTTGCAGTCGCCGCAGGTACCATAGCTATAAATAGAATGAAAAATAAAGAAGTCACTCAAGAAAGCGTATCTGGTCCCCCATTATTGCCGGGAGGAAATCCCTATGAGAAACTATTAACTTCCTCGGGTGGATTACCAGCTCCTCCAATGGCAGGTTCTAGTGGCGGAACCTCGTTTAACGTCTCCGTTAATGGGAGTAATGATGAGGTGAGAGAATTTATGCAAAAAACAGCACAAATGTCAAATGGCAAAATGCAGAGTACTATACGTAATAGATTGCCAAATCCTGGCAAAGATCCCTATGACGATATAGCTGGTTCATTTTAAATAAAAATATGCCCTTACTTACTGCTGATCACAACAAAAAATTAAAAGACGCAGCTAACGCTCGACCAGACACTAGGCCAAGGGTTGGAAAAGCCGCGAACCTTTCTGCACAGGTTGCATATAGACCATCTGGAAATAATGCAAGTGCAGTTGAGGAAAACAAAAAAGTAATAACAAAAAGCCCCCCAGCCTCGGTTAGAACGTCTGATAGAATAGGCGGGTCCATGGAAGGCTATATGCGCGCTGCGCCGGCTTTTATCCAAATGAAAAATTCTGGATATGATAACCCAAAAAATCAACAGGCAAGACAACAAAAAAATACATATTCTAGAGCTCCACAAATTAATCAAAGGATTGCAAATTTTTCTGGAGATTTTAAAAAACCCACAATGTCTGGTATAATTAACAATTATTCAAGATTTATGAAAGCCAGCACCTCTGGAGCAAAAATTGCAGAAGCTTCTAAGATAGAAAGAATGTTCAAATAAATGACTCAAAAGTATATTGACGATAAATCTCTTCAGTATATTCAGCTTAAGTTCCTAACTAGCGCATACAAACAAGAATACCTAGATCACATAAGGAACTACGTACAAGCTGCTCAAAATGCCATTAGTGATCCCTCCGATCCTATCTATCCATTTCCAACGTCAATCTTAAGAGGCGCTTTAGCTGGAATACAAAAGGGTACAACGGGCATATGGAAAAATAAACAATTGCCCGACGCTTACCAGATTATAAATTTAGAAAGATCAAATCCCTATTATATTCAAGAACGTTTATCTTGGATGCGAGGATACTTGCAAGATGGTAATGCACCAGAAGCAACTATAATAAAAGAACTAAGAAAATTTGACAAAAAAGCTCCATCAAAAAACTATTCATCTAATGATAAAGTTTACGATAAAGCTTGGCGTGCCTGGATTGAATTTAGAAAAACCGATACAAATTCATTATCAAGTGGATTATCAAGTAGCCTATCAGGTCTACTGGCATTTGTGGGCTCAATTGAGCGCCTGCTTGAATGGTTTTTTTCAAATCAATCAACCGGCGGTTTGCCGCCAACAAAACCAGTAAAACCTGGATCTAGACCAATACCAGATATTACTTTAGATTTAGATGTAAGCATTGCTAGGTCTGCTGCTCTAGAAAAATTTCTTCTGCATGGATTTTCTGGAGGATTTTCTCCCCTACAACCTGGCTCAATTAAACCAGGCGGCAATGATAGTCAATCTTTATCTTTTTATAAAACATTTGAACAAAAATATAATCCAGGCACTATAGCAAAACAATATGACTTAGGCTATTATAATACGTTAGAGCGGTTTTAGATTATTTTTAGCAGTTCTTGCCCCAATAGAAAAACTGTCCACGATAAATGACACATCGTTTACAAACGGATTATTTGAAAAGATGGATGCGGCAGGACTGTTTGACCTGGCTTTTTTTGCCGAAAGAATACAGACATATGCAAGAAAAAGATTAAAAGATACAATAAATGTTCAAACAAGTGCTGCCAATTTTATAGATGGAACGAAAGACACCGCATGGCTTACAAAACTAAGTTCGGCTGTGGTAGCTTTGGCCAGAGATCCAATTCTTTTAGCTACCATTTATGAGTACTTTCCAAACTTAGCGGTTCTTTTCTTTAATGCCCTAGCAGTCACTGCAGATTATTCAAATAACGGAAAAGGAGGAGGTTCTGAAGATAGGCTGAATGATCCGCAAGAAGTTCTAAATGATTTAATGAGTTCTTTTGGTCAGATCGGTGGAGTAAATATTTTTGAAGGCGCATGGGATTTAATAAATACAGGTAAAAGAATAGAGAAAGCACTTAAGGAATTTCCGACAAGACAAAATATAAGTCCTGCAGCTCCGGATATATTTCATTTTAGATTAGGAGCGTCCAATTTTTATATTCCGCCAATAAATATCGATGTTCAAACTCAATTTAAGGTAACCAGTTTTGGAGAGGGCGCCATTAGACAGAAGAATACTCCAAAGTTCAACGCAGGCTATAAGCACACTACAATATCCCTTCAATTGTTTTTTCCAAACTATGAAGAGATATGGGGAATTTCAATTGACGAGGCGTCCAAAATCAAACTAAAAGACAACTTTACGATTGACTTTAGTGCCTCAGGAGACAGTGAGGCAAAAATTGATAAATTCCTGTCATCTTTGAGGGGATTGGTAGCTTCTTTTAAGTACGCTCCGTTTCTTCCTGTAAGAAATCAATATCTAAACTCAGTGCACGGCATAACGGGTGTTTGCTTGCATGATATGACTATATCTACAATACCGAATTATCCTTTTGCACTTGTTGTAAATCTTACCCTGTACAACTTTAATCATAAGCCATTTCTTCCGATGATTAAAGACTTCAATCAAGCAATACATTGGGGTAAGTTTAGGCAGTATATGGGTAAGGCAGCTGGGGCCCTGCACAATTATATAAATGAAGAGTTTCTACTTGTGTCCAATCCAGATCAATCAGATAAGTCCGCTTCTGCAATTATGGAAAATGCAGGTACTGGTACGGATCAGCAGGATGGCATGTCTGACCAGGAGGGATTGTTGGGATACAAAAATGAAGTTTATACAACAAATGTTATCAGGGAGTGGACTAATGGAAGCAACATAACGTTTTATGTTCCACAAGAAACCCAAACAAAAATATTTACTCCCGACTTGTATGGATTCGACAAATCAAATGTAAAAGCAATTGATGAACAATCAAGAGGTCTTTGGAAGGGATTGTTAGCCTCTTTTGGTATAGAGTTCACAGATAACAAAGACAGCTACGGAAGATCTCTTGATGAAGTCGTTAGTACTTCCGTGGGAAATATGGTTGAATATACGGTAAGGCAAAAGGTTGTCGACAGTATTGACATATTAACTGCCGGCTTGAATCAAAGCGAATTTCAAAGAAAGGCATATGCGTTTTTAATAGAAAGTTTTATAAGGCAGAATCCGGTTTTGGATTCTGGGAGAAAGAATTGGTTGAGAAACTTTTCTGACGATTCTAGTGGATACAATGAAAGCGCTCAAATATATCGCTTTAATGGAGTTCCCTTTGCCGCCCAAGAAAGACTAAGGAATATCAAAATATTTTTTAGAGCTAAAGCCTTAAATACTAATTCTTATTTAGATTTTTTGGTTGACCAAGATTTAAAGAAAAAAATAAGAAATGTAGGATCAAGCTGGGATGAAAAAGAGATTGAAGAACAAAGAAAAATAATTAAAAAAGACTACGGTGACGCATATAGCGCCCTAGTGTATAAGAGATTTTTTGAAATGGGACCAATAAGAGAGCTACTTGAGGCAGCCAGAGAAAGGGCAGGAAGCTTCCACCTAAGGGAATGGGAAGTGCCGATGATTAGAATTGATATTGATCCTTCTTCCGCAATTGTTACTGACGTTTCTGTCAGCATGAAGAACAATGTAGTTCCACTGCAGATTCAGATGGCGGATGAACCAACCTACCAGCATGTTGGAGGAGGGGATAGTAACATCGACATTTCAATGAAGGTTTTTGGAGAAAGCGAGTTGATAAAGTTAAGAAAAATATTTGATCACATAAATGGATTAGCCAGGTTGGAGCACGCAGCTGGAGTTCTTGGATTTATGGGAATAAAAAATATAATAACAGCATTAGCTGGTATAAAATATGTTCTTCCTCTTTCTTTTAACGTTTCTACGATACCCAATTTTCCCCATGTTTATGACGTATCTATAAGACTTGTTGATTTTGACATATTCCAGCAGAAAAGAGAAAAACTTTCTTCAGATCAACAAAAGCAATTAATCGAAGAATTTGGTACTAAGAAAAATCCTTTCTTAAGAATAAAGCAGCTATGGGGTGCATTTAATGCGTATCCAGATTTTCCTTTAGAACTAAGAAATAAAGGTGGCGAAGTAGTTGGGTCTCTTGATCCAGACTTCTATTTTAGAAGCTTTAAAATGATTGATAACGATATGACAAATAGTATTAGTTTAAACAAGGGAAAACTTTCAAAACTTAATATAGATGAAATAGATTTATATGGAGAAACTGCTGTTGGCTCCCCCTATGGTGGAATAACATATAAGAATGAGATCATAATACAGAGATTTAAAGATCTTATAAAATTAAACGATCTTTCCGGATTAAAAAAATATGCTAAACAAACTTTGAATTTAAATTCCTCAAAAACCGCCTCGTTTATTATTGAAGCTATGAGGGATGAAAGAAATGAAAGATTCCTTTTAGACTATTTAGATTCTCTTGATGAAGGTGAATATCCAACAGACTCTGTTGCAAACACCCCATTCAAGGTAGTTACTGGAGAATTAAAAATTGGAGATATAAGAGCAAGAGATCCAGAAGCAGCAGCAAAGCTTCAGCAAGCGCTTTCTGGTAATAGTGATAAATTTGAAGAAGATAAATTTATAAGTTTTGACCCAGACAGCCTAGATGTTCATGTCATTATACATGCGTTTCCCGCAATAGAAAATCCAAACGATTCAAAAATTCCTGCCATCATGCAATCAGCTGATGGTTTTCAGTTTGGATATATTGATAAAACAAACGGTAGATTTTACCTCACCATTGACGACGTTGCGGTTAAGAAAGATGGCTCAGTCGACTATGTGGGAATAACTGACATACAAACTCCTGACAGGGGAACAACAAAAACCTTGACAGGAGTTCCAGGCGCAACTGCGTTGTCTGATTACCAATACGCCTTTGGCTCAAATAACATATCCAAACCGCAGACAATGCAGAGCAAAAATAGCTCAAACTCAATGACAGAACATTGGGAAAAAATGATGATAGACAATAGCTACAGGGATATGTCCGGAAGAATGATTAGAGCTTTTCCGACCTATATGCTCTGGCTAATTTCCGAAAGAACGTTTGCGGGTACTAAACTTTTTGATAATTTTTACGGTCTACAATCTATAATCGATTTCTCAATAGTTTCCTCAGAAGATCTCCTCGGAGACACTCTTGTTTTTAGAGTGTCAAATATGTATTCAAAACTTTCCACAAAAGAGATGACTGCAATATTTAGCGGTGGAGTTTTGGAACAGGAGTCCGCTCCAGGAACAGAAAAACTATCACTAACAACTGGACTTGAATCCGTTATCAACAGGACATTAAATACCGCAAGAAATGCAATCGGACATATGGAGTCTCAATATATAGTAGATATAGAGAACATAAGATTAAAGCCAGGAGTTAGAGTACATCTTCGTTGTGGATATGGATCTAATCCAAATGCGCTTCATACTGTTTTTAATGGCGTGATAACGGAAGTTGAATTGGGAGAAGTCGTTACTGTTACATGCCAGTCGGACGCAATAGAGCTTAGTCCCATAGTAAATTCTGTTGACAAAAAAGGTCAAAGTGGAAAAATGGACGGCGGTCTTAATACTGGCCTTTATCTATCAGAACCAAGAGATTTGATGGTTAGATTATTAACAATGGGTACATCAAGAACCAGAGAGGCTTTTGCTTATGCGACTAGGGGTCTTGTATTTTCTGAAAATAAATTTGGCATAAAACACTTTGGGTCAATTGTTTACGAGCCTCTTAATGAAATAGAATACAATAAAAATTTAGGATTGAGAAATTCAATTGAAGACTCTGTTGTCGCTATGGCCACTGCAAGCGGCGATGGTCCAATAAGTTCTGCTGCTGGAATGACCTCAGCGGGTTTGTCTCAGGTTTTTGGTGCGATGAATCCATTTGGAAATAATAGCAATTACTCTGGCATTTCTATTGGTCCAAATTTTAGAATTCCAACCCTTGGATACATGAAGACGATGTGGTCAAATTTCTCGGCACAAAGAGATATGGAGATTTTTAAGCGCAATATTTATCCCGGCAACGGTACTGGTATTGCCCAATTTTTAGGTGGAGATTTGGGCGATGGGTGGGCAAATGTTGTCAGCGTTACTCCAGAAGATAATCCCAATCCACGTCTTCAGTATCTGGATAGATTAACTGATGCCTCATGGAATGATCTTCTCAGAAAATACGATCAAGGTAACACGGCAGCGCAGGCGGCCATTGATATTGCAAACGTTGACAAAGAAACAAAAACAAGGGGTGGCGCAGCAGCTACCGCATTGAGCGGTACTCTCTTTGGCCTAGGTGCATTGGCTGCAGTCAGCACCGCAGGGCTCATGCTACCTGCGATAGGTGTGGTTAGCGCAGTCTTTGGTGGTGCAACCCTTCTCGGCTCCCTTAGCGGTAGGGGGGGAGCTAACATATTCCAGACCCTCGGTTTACTTAGTACATTAGACGACGACATGCCAGGATTTGACGAAGTTTCATTTAGAGCTCAAACGTATATGAAAACCGTTTGGGACATGTTTCAGCTATGTGCACGCCTGCTTCCAAATTACATAGTAGCGGTTAGGCCGTTTGAGGATAGGTCTACTGTTTTTTATGGAAAACCTCACTGGTTGTATACTTCTGGAGTTGTTCCTGTTACAACTGGTTTTCCCTCTGAGGAAAAAGCTGTTTCTCTTGGTTTGAAAACTCCGTCGTATAGAAGTCCCGACGCAGAATTGATAGATTTACTTAATAAAGTAAATCAATCGTCAAATCCAACTGCAGATTATGATGCCTTTAGGCAACTGCAAAGTCCATTGATTTCTTTGGAAAAGATAGCAAAAGATCAAGCCATGGGTTCTGATATATACGCACCATCTGCTGTTTTAAACGGAAGGGTAATTAATTTGTCAGATCCAAAAAGAATGGTTCATTTCAAAACTAGTGGGCAACAAATAGATATGAATAACCCAAACGCAATCAATCAAGTTGATGCGATTCTTCCGACCGCTAAGGGTTGGGCCACAATTGGATATCACCTTCCAATTTCACCTAATCCAGAAATAATTGCCCTTGATGTCGAAGAGCTCTCTACAGTTCACAAGCAAATACCGCAACTTCCTTTAAGGTTTTCTTTTCCGTATTTTACAGACAGAGTTTCTGGTGCGGCGCTGATAGATTACCCGTTTTATTCCATGGCAAAAAACAAAGATGCAAAAGGCCTTACGATAAAAGCAGATAGAGATTATAAATTATTTAAAGAAGACCAAAATTACAGGGAGTTAATTGCCTATGAGGCCCAAGTTGTTGGAAGCACTTCTTTGACTTCGGACTTTAATGATCCATTAGGGTATGTTAAATCAAACGATTTTGATTTTACGATAAGTCTTGAGGCGGTTATGTTTTCCCAGGGTCTATCAGAAAAATTGCAAAGCTCTGTATCAATATTTGATTCTGTAAATTCTGTCAATGATCCAGTAATGAAAAACAAAGTTAGAATGCCCTATCCTTATTTAGGATCGGAACTTCCCAAGATTAATTCCCTCGGGGCAGGAGAAGCTTCTTGGGAATACGAATTTATTGAGAATATTCAAGATCAAGATAGACTTGAAAAAGCCTCCTATAGAGATTGGGGTTCTCCCAATTCCGCTTTAGAGGAGCAGTTTTATATCGCCATGAAATGGCCATATAAAATAGTCACTGATGGAAATGGTAATCTTGACGAAAAAGATAAATTATTTATAAATTTTAAACAAAAATATTTTCCAGGAAGAAACTCTAAAGAATTTGTGGGAACACCAAAAGACTATAAGAAAACAAAAGTTTTAATATACAGCCCAATCACTAGAACGGCAGTCGTGTGCAAGCCAGCGTTCTTTTTGTGGGGAGAAAAAAAGGTATCTGGTGGCTACGAATTGAACTCCAATCTGGAACCAAAAGATGTGGAAATTTCCGCAGTCGTATCTCCAGATGCTGCGTACTTCCTTGGTATGATGCATTTTTCTCCGATTGAATCTCGTGGATCTACTGGAATAACTAATAGAAAAGATTTTGGAGATGGACTCTATCAGGAGGCAGCCAAAAAATTATCTGAAGTAGGACTTGCCCCGTTCCCAGTGCCAAGAGAATGTTACTATACGTTTGTTGATGATACTGTTCCGCTTGGAGTCGTAACCACTATTTACAATCCAGCCTATGAATTCAAATTAAATAAAGAGGCAACTGAATATTTTGAGAAATACTCAACAGATGTTCAAGATCATTTAGTTCTTGGGTTTGGACAATTTGATACGTCAAGTTCATCTCAAAAAGCATTGGTTGCTCGACTTGCTTTGGGTACCATAACAACAGATCCTCGGGTACAGTGGCAGCGCAGATTCTCGAGAGGCCCAAATAGAAGAGGCATTGGGCAATCCAAAAATTCTAGCGCCTTACGCAGGAATGTATGCAAACCTGGCTCCCGTTGGTGGAATAAACTTATTGTCAGAAAACGATCTTGCCGTAATGTCTGCAAGGGGGGCTAACGTACTTCCAGACAGCACTAATACAAATGGCTATTTTGATATGGTTCTTGCTAAAGACTACTCAAATCTAGCAAAAGAAAAACTACATGAAATAATGGAACAAGAAACATCGGGTGGCTCTGGTAGAATCAGATTTGCGTCTGTATATGATCCCTTAGATGATACTTCCAGGGAGGCAAGAACATATTACTTTGAGGGCGCAAGCGCCGAGGTAAATGTTATAGCAGGCGACGGAAGAACAGTTGCCGAAGCAAACTCCGTTTGGGATCAATTTAGATATGGATATCACACTAGTGAATCCGTAAAAAATATATTCTTTAATACTTTTGGTCTAGATCCAGATGATGACTCTCCAGTTCCAGAATCAATTATAAGAATAATAAAAAATCAAAAAGCTGGATCTGACATATTTAAAAATTATTCTCAAACAGAAAAAGGTGCCATTGATGAAATGAGTCTTATCCTTGGACAAGACTTTATAAATAATACTCAGGCAAAATATGTTTCCAGTCCATATGGCCCAATGCCCGTAAGGGACTCTTCTGGTAAAATAATGTCTGCATCAGCGGATATTAAAGAGGCAATAGAGTACGTAAGAAAACATCTTATTGATGCTCCGCTAGACGAGCGGAGGATTGATAAATTATTTTAATACTTTAGCTCTTTCAAAATACAGAAAGCTTGGTAGATTCTTTCAAAATAGTTCAAACATTAGTTTGATTCTTGGTTCTTCAACCAAAATTGCGGCTCCCTACGAAATATTTAACAAAAGTGCTGGAGGAAATCTAACGGCAAAACAAATATATTTATTGATAGTAGGACTCTTTAGGCAAGTCATGTGGCAGGAAGCCTATGCCAGAGCCTGGTTAGTGCTAAAACCATCTAGAAAAATAGGTGTTGGGTTTGGACCTATTGGCATAGACAATTGGGATTTTAGAGCAGTGGATAAAATTTTTGCTGCATTCATTGATCCAACTCAAGAAATTGCCTCTAATAAAACTAAATTCTTAAAACTTTTGGCTGACAATAAAGGAGAGGGAAACAGTTCCTCAAATATAGTTGGGGTATTAAAAAATAATGTTGAAGGATTCTGGGAGGCAAATGTTGGGCCGCTTTTCTCGGCTTTAAGCGATGGACTTTCTGGTCTACAAAATATGTTTAGAATTTCAATGATGCAGCTGGGATATGGTCTTTCTGAATTAGACAATTTTTCAAAACAAGCAAACGTGTTGAACAAAGTTTTAAACGATTCAATCTACTATTCGATGGGAAGACCCGGATCTCTGCTTAGGGCTGTTGATAATCCGTTTACCAGAGAGTACGGAGAGCCAGTCGTAGAAGTACGCGAGCCATTTCAAAGAGTTCATTTTATTAATTCTTTTTCTCATATCTTAAAAAATAATATTCAAGAAACTACAACAAATGTAGCCACTGTGGTTACTGCTGTATCCGATGGAAAGTATCCAGTCTCGGTTGCTTTTGACAAGAGTATTCCCTCAGAAAGGCAAACCGAAAAAACCATTGAAACAGGACTGTATTTTGATAACCTATTTGGTTCTGGATTAAGCGGTCTAATACATCCTATCGTAAATCCAATTGAAACAGCTCGTTCTACCGCAAAGGTTCTGCAAGGATCTCCCGATGAGCTAATGTCAAAAAGAGTTGCATTGGCTCACCTTAAAGAATCTTTAAAGGATATTTATTCTGGAGAAATAATTGTTGTAGGAAGACCCGACATAAGACCTCATGACCTAGTTTACTTGGCAGATATATACGAAAGAATGTATGGAATATTTGAAGTTGAACAAGTTGTTCATCATTTTAATTCTGATATGGGATTAATTACCTCAATAACGCCAAACGCCTTAGTGTCCGTAAATGATCCTGGTCGCTGGTTTATGTCTCAATGGCTGTATTCTGTTTTTACGCTACAAAATATAAGAAACGATACTAGAACAATCATGCAGTCGGTAAGAAACGGAAATACTGGAATATTATCAAATGGTAACATATCCATTGATGGGCTTGCGCAAGCGCTAAGGACCCAGATGTTAGGCGGAGTTCAATTCACTCATGGATCTGGCGCTCTGACAACTGACATAATGGCAAATTTTAGTGCAGAAAGTCTTTTTGATGCCAGATCACAACTGGAAAATCAGATTAATTCTAACGCCAACGCAAAGGTAAGTCTTACGGGTTTAGCTGCAATGTACGCAGCAACAACCGTTGGTTCTGCAACCGTTGGCGCTTTGATTGGTGGGCCCATTTTGGGTGGCGTTGCGGCTGGAATTGCCACAGATATAATGTGGAAGGGTTGGAAATGGGTTAGAGACAAGGTGCTGGATCAACATGGGTGTTATATAGCATATTTAAATAAAAATGGACAACCAATGGATGCTGGTTTATCCATAAACCAGGGAATGGTTGTGGGTAGATATCATACAAAGAGACTTCTTCCGGGAATTTTTGGAGTGAGGTCCAAGGTTAAGACCCTGGACGGAAGAGATATTGTATCGTATGATGAAATGTTTAAAAGCATGGGATATTCCGAAAATCAAGTTCAAGATCTCGTTAGATATGCATCGCTGGAACATGCTTTGGTAAATGCAGAGATATTAAAATATTCTGGCACTAGCCCAGATAAGGCAGGGTTTAATCAATTTTTTAAAGTTCTATGCAAATTACATGCGGTCATTGACGGAGATGAAATAGAAGTCGTTGACCTATTGAATCCAGATGGTAAACCCTTTAAGGTAAGACTTGAAGGAATCATATCTTCAACTGTAAATGTATTTCAAGGATATGTTAACAACTCTAGTGTTCAGGGCGTTGATTTAAATTCAACTGGTTCGCAAACAGCAAGATTTATTAGCGATAAGTTAAAGGGTGTTCCGTTTGTAATAAGAATATCGCCAAACGATTCTTCTTCTGTTTCAGTTTATACCGAAGATGATTTTTCTCCAGGATCAAAATTTAACAATCCACGTAGTTATTTGAAGGGTAAATACTATGGTCAATCTGAAGCAGAAAAATCTTTGGGAACTGTTTTTTATAGATTAATATCAGAAGATTTAGACAATCTTGTTTTGGAAATAAGAAACTTTTTTGTGGATAATAGATTTTTATCCAATCAAGATCTAATAGAAAAATTTAGAAACAGCATATATGGTGACTCTTTTATGCACATAAAATTTGACTCTATATACTCTTTTGTGTCAAAATTAAATGATAAGAATTATTTCCAGGTTTTAGGACCCTCGGATCCGCTAAAAGACATATCAAATGAAAGGATAAAATTGTTCGATAGTTTTGTAAGTTTTAAAATTTTACAAACGCTATACTCAAAAGCTTCAGAATGGCCTTATATTGGTTGGGATGAGTACTATAATGATGGATTGGCTGCAACTTTAAACTGGGAATTAGTTTCAAATAATTTGGCTCAAGTATACACCGTTGACCTATTAAGAAGTAGGCCTGCAGAAATAGGTTTGGATGATCAAATACCTCAAACTCAATATGTACCTCAAAGATAGAATTTATTAAAATGGATAGTTTTGAATTAAATATAAACGACTTCGAGGATTCAAGAGCTTTTATCCAAAAATTGGCCGAAGGATACAATCCAAAAGGTAGAGCCAGTCTTGTTACTTCAGGATCCATTGACAGGTATGCCAACGCCACCCTAACAAGCAGGGATGTAACTGACATAATGGCAGGCGGTGCACTGGGTAGAAATCCCGCAACCCTAATGGATCTACATACCAGATTTTTACAGTCGTCGCTTCATGGAATATTGAGCGCAGGAGCAAAGTACGAAAATTTTCAAGTACCGAATCCAGACTATACTGGGACTAAAGGCGAACAAGAAAATCTTTCTGGAACAGACGCTTTTCTTAGAACGGTAACTGGCTCTATAATGGGGACTGGTCTTGCTCCTGCAAAAAATACAAATCCGCTTCTCGAAAGATTAGCCAACGAGTTTAACAATAATAAAGCAATTTCTTACGTTGGTTCGTCAAATATGCCAGTGTTTAAACACAAGCAGATTCAGTATTCAGCAAGCCCAGACGCTCCGTCTCTTGGGGAAAGAACGGTCGCTATTGTCAATGATTTAAATAAATACGAACTGGAAATATATTACCTTAGAGGGGCGGAGCTCAATAAAAGAATTCCATCATCAGCTTTGACAATTGGTTATACCTTTGATATACCAAACGACCTTGGGGATTACGTGTTTCATCAAACAATTTCAAACACGCCAGATTCAAAAACAGAAGAACGCGTTGACACTGGTTTAATTACTCAAAACGGACAAAAAGCCCTAATTTCTGCTGCGCTGATAGAATGCCTTTTGATGTTAACGGATCCGACAAAAGGTACAACAATAAAGGGTCAATTTAACGTTGACAAGGCCATACTGGCAAAAAACGAAAGAAGCGATAGGAGCGACGAACAGTTAAAAAACAACATTGACCCAAACAACAGTAATGCTATATCTGATCATGTTTTTGGAAGAGCGTTTGACATAGAGGGTGTTGGGAGTTTCACTAATCTTCAAAAATCAAAAGAACACTACGCAGCGGCGCTTGCGTTCCTGCTCGCCAGATTATCCACTCTTCCGCAGTCGCTTCTTCCAGACCTTATAATAATAAATTCAGATGTTGCAAGAGACATAGGGGTCAAAGAGGGATTTGAATCAGCAAATTTCATTATCAAAACTCAGTATCCAAGTTTAAAGTATATTAATTTTGAAGGATCTGAACATCACAAGTCTAATATTCATATAAGTTTTGGTCCAAGTAGAGCAGGAAGATATGTTGGATCACCAGGATGGACCACAAGCGCCGGAAATATAATTGGTGTTCAACCAGGGGAAACTGCAGTAAACACACCAGACGTAATTCTTGCGGCAAAAAACAAAGCATACACAAACTATCTGCTAAGGGGTCGGAGAAAGACTTTCCGTTCAGGATGTGTATATCATGCTGCACGAACACGGTCCTTTTTGCGAATTTACTGCCGCAATACTGGCTGCCATAGCTGTTAGAGAAAGCGGTCTAAATCCTGCAGCATTCAACGGAAAGTGTTCTGAGGGAAAAAGTTCAAATTCTTGGAATGGAGATTATTCCTATGGTTTGTTTCAAAACAATTTAATATCGTTGATGAGCAAGAAAAACAATGCGTCAACAGGTGTACCAATACACTATGATCCTTTGAGTTCTCAAAACCCAGTTAATACGAGTATTCTTGCTCATCAGTTGGCTTATTTGCCAGGCATATCGCAGGGTCTTGAATCTAATGAAGTTGGAAAAAAAATAGTATCTCTTCAAGACACTGGAAAAGTAGATGTTCATCCTGCTTTATGGTATCCAATAAATCAAGTTTGGTCAGTAATGACAAAGTGGGGAAGAAAAGATTTTATGAATACCAAACCGCTATGTAGTTCTGGGGGTTTTGCTGCGTGGGGAGACTACGACGTTAGAGACAGTAATGGAGACATGGTTCCCAGATCACAGTGTGGTTTTATTTTTCAGGTAAAATTTCAAGACGTAGTTACTGCCTTTATTGGCTCTGGAAGACCTTTACAAGACTTAGAGGCCTGGGTTAGACAAAACCTGCCAGTATACAATCCAAGAACTGCAGAATACATAGATGACTGGATGAGTGGTACGGTATTTAATTCTCAATTTGATGCAAATGGTAATTTAAAGGACGTCAGCAAAAGTGGTCCGATTGTAATTGAAAATCCCAACAATCAAGGCTCGGGTCCGATTGCTACGCCAGGTATACCCATTCAAGTACCTCCCGATAGACTAGATCCAGTTACTCCAATCGTTACCACGGCTAAACCAGTAACAACAGGTCGTCCTGTTATACCGCCGCCTACGGTGACCACCACTGTGAAACCAGGTACGACGACCACCACTGTGAAACCAGGTACGACGACTACTACGGCTGCACCAGGTACGACGACCACCACCACGCTTCCACCAGTTTTAACTACGCCTCAACCAATCATAGTCACCACCACGCGTAGACCCAGCTCCCTACCTCCTGACAGGCTGCCTCCGGGATACCCCGCCGGAAATACAAATCCCGGTAAATCGATAACTCCGCCAGTCATAGTTCCCCCAATGAATCCTTGGGACCCGAATAAAGGGAATCGCATAACAACATCTCCCCCACAATCAACCACCATAAGACCAGGCACCACCGTGCCCACCAAAACACCAACCACCAAAACACCAACCACCACCACGGCTAAACCATCATCCACAACCACCACTACCACCACGCTTCGACCAGTTGCAACTACGCCTAAACCAATCATAGTCACCACCACACCTAAACCAAAAACGATTAATCCAATTCCAACCAAAACCCCAGTAGTGACCACCGTGGCGCCTATAGTACAAAATCCGGGAGTACAGCCAACGCCAGGAAAACCCACTAATCCATCAAATCCACCTCAGGGATATGGTAATGGTATGGAGATAATACATGTTGCAGAAAAATTGCGCATAGCGGGCCTAAAATGGGCAGGTGACATAGGGGAATCACAGACGGGGGGCACAAATGTTGGATGTGAGCGATTTATGAGAATACTATGCGCAGCTATGGGCTTAGCTGGTGCAATTAAGCGACAAGAAAGCATATTCCCAAACGGTATCAATCAAGCAGCAGCTCCGTGGAATAATGGTTCAATAGGTGTAAAAACCGCTGCTGAAAAGAACGAAAACAAAGCCGATTTCGCCGAACTTCACACTAGCCCCACCGCTCGCGAACACTGGGAGAGAATTATTTGCGAATGGGAAGGAGAAGTAACTCCCGAAGTAGATAAACCAAAAGATGGAGTAGACTATTGGAGAGCCGACAGAAAAAGATCTGATTTTCAAAGCGAAGATGAAAGAATTAAATATCGAAATATATTATTAAATCCTCCTGCGGGATTTTTGGTTTTTTGGGCAGACGGTAATAAAATCGATGGTGGTGAAGGGCACTGCGGTGTGTCAGTTGGTCTTATGCCAAGGATCGGGTCCTTACCGGATAGGGGACCAGCAGTATTTGGAAAAAAGATAGACCTTACTACTGATAAAAACAAAGATTTACTACTTTATGATTATGATACAACTAATTTAGCTATATCGACATATGTTGATCAATGGCCCGACAGGCCAACCTCCCATAAGAACATACATGGTCAATACGATATTCCCAAATCACATCCCGGAAAATCACATCGTTTTTTGGGGGTGTCTAAGGTTTGGCTGCCAGCAAACGCTAAATCTTTCGCAGACGAAGACGGCGGGTCCCGAGAGGCTGCCCTCTATGATAATCAATACTACGCTTCTTACAATATGCAAGCATCTGCAAAGTTAGTTTATGATTCTTTGAGAAAGGTGAATTTTTCTCCTGAAATAGCGGCAATCTTAACGTGCATTGCAGAAAGAGAAAGTAATTTGATGCCAGGCCAAATAAATCCCAACTTGAGACTTGACGACCCTAGTAAAGGAGATTGGTCAATCGGCCTTTTCCAAATGAATCTTTTGACTTTTTTTGACAAGACTTCTACATCGGTGAATGATAATCTGGCCCTGTATGCACTACCATATATTATGAGGGAGAATGGAGAAGAAAAGGTTAATTTACGGGCAAGGACCAGCTTTTGTATTTTATCCTGACGATGAATTTTTTAAAGAAACAGGGGACCTTTTCAAGTCCAATGGGAAACCAATCTACTCAAAGGAAATTCCTTATCCCGGCAAAACAATTTGGGAAATCCTTCAGAAAATCTACAAACATTTTGTCGAAGGTAAAAAAGCTGATGTTGTTAATTCAAATAAAGATAAAATAAAGAAATCACTTTCATTCAAAAATCCTGAAAATCGCGTGCTTTGGCAGCCGATAAATCAAGCTCTGATGGCAAGAAGGTTTTGGTATTATGGGATGTCGCACGGTGCATTTAACTCTCTGAGCCAAGTTCCAGAAATAAGTACACCGGCGCGCGGCGACAGCTTTTCAAGCGGATTTTATCACTGGGGCGGCTATGGTGGTAGCGGGGCCACAAGTGGTTTTATTTTTGGAACATATTACAACACTGCACGTGACGTTCTTAGGGAAGATTTGAAAATCGATGACGCCGAAGCTAGAAAAAGAATTGAAAACGCTATTAGGGGACAGAATCGGCGAATATGTAGAAGACGGAAAACTTAAATATTCTCAACAAACTACATTAGAAAAACTTGAACAATGGTTTAACAACATCAAGCTAGAATAAAGCATAGAGAACAATAAGGAGAATCATGAAACACTATCCAAAATATGACCAGAGGATAAATTCGGAATTTGAATCTCGTCGACTGCAGGAAACGAAGCCTCGCTTTGGAACCGTTATTTCTTATGATAAATTAACAAATACGGCTACGGTTTTAATGGACGACAAACACTCAAATACTATAGGAAATGCGCACAGGGGCGTTTCGTGTCCGAGTATTCAGGGAATTCAAGCAGTTGCACCAAATGCCGGTTCCCGCTGCGTTCTTGGTTTTAGGGACGACTCAGAGACCACTCCTTATATTATTTCATTTATTGAGGAAGGTTCTTCTATCGGAAAGTATGCACCAGCCTACATGGTTGACACTGGCATACCAAGGTATATGGTTTAGTTTATGCAGGATAGTAGCTCAAATTTAAATTTTAAATCACTAACTGGCGATACTGCTACAGAAGTTGATGAAATTAGAAGAAGAAAAAACTTTTCGCCCAGAGAGGTGGGCATGACTCATCCTGACAATACTGGCTTTATACGAATAACTGATTCTGGAGATATAGAAATATTTGCTGCGCCGGGTGTCGGAATTATTATAAGTGCAGCAACAAAAACCATAGCCTTGTTTGCCGATAATATTAAATTAAATTCAAAAGAAGATGGTTTAAGGTGGAATATGAATACTTTTAATAGCTCTGCTACAAATTTTAGTGAACCAGCAATGATTCCAATGACTGCAAAAGACGCTAATCCAGGTTTTAAAAATGCAGATTATTTTATTAATAATATTAAAGATTCTTATGGAGAAGATTTTATAAATAATATTACTATAAAAGAAGAATATGAGAATGTGACTGAGACCGAAGACGCCTTAGCTAAGGGCTTACTTTTTCATAAAAACACAAAAGAATCACCTATGTCAAAATTACTAGAAGCCTATGATCAATCAGAAGTTGAAATGCTAACTGAGTTTTGGACAAAAAACCAGCCGGCAATATCGAAAGTCTTTACTAGTTTTACATTTTACCTTGAGTTTTTAAAAGAAAAAACAGATAATGGATTTAATATTTCACAAATTTTAAACAACATTGCGCAAAATAATGGGAGTTATTAATGTCTGATTTATATATTGACATAAGTGGCGATCTGGCAATAAATGGCCTTGGGGACCTCGCTACGGTAAGAGATCAGGGCACAAAAGACATACAGCATGTTTATATTAGGTTGATGACTGAGCCTGGTGACTTCTATGTTTACCCCCAATTGGGTACACAGCTGTCAATGCTATACGGAATGCCCCAGACGCCACAAACCGGCGACTTTGGTAAGAGATTAATACGAGCAGCCCTTGAAAGAGAAGGCGTATTTCAAAATAGGCAAATTACTATTGAAGCAGTGCCAGAGAGTGCAGATTCCATAAGATTTGATATTTATTTGGCTGGGAATAATTACGATCCAGTAGTGTTTTCCATAACTCAGGATCTGGGAGATTAGTATGCCATCAGCAGTAACAAAAACAAAAGAGCAAATGCTAATGACAGTCTTAGATGCTCTACAAAAAAACGCAGGAATTAATGCTACATCACCTGGTTCGATAGCCAGGGCTTTTGCGGAAACAATTAATTCTGAAATTTATGATCTGTACAACGCACTAAAGGTTACTACTGAGCAATCAAATTTGTCAAGCGCCAGTGGTTTTAATCTTGACATGATTGGATCTTTGTATGGAGTTACTAGAAGAACAATATCTGAAGAACTGGCTCAAGAAAGACTTTCTGGAAATATAGAATTTTTTACAAACAGGGTTCATAGTGCAAATATTCTCATACCCGCAAAAACCTTAATCTATAATGACACCACAAGTTATTCCTCCACTCAATATACCTACGAGCTTGCCGGAGAAGTTCTTATTGAAGCTGGAAGCACCAGGGCGTATGGATCGGTAAAGGCAAAGTTTCCAGACAACAATGTAACTGCGGCTAGAAATACATTGATTAGACATAATTTCATGGCCCCTCCGGGAATAGTCGTATTTTGCAATAACCCTAAAGAGGTTTACAGTACCTTAAATTCAGAATCGGATGACAACTACAGAAGAAGAATTATTTCAAAAATAAGAGGATCTAGTAGCGGCAGCGCAGAATCGCTACGATTCGCTACGTTGAGTATAAAGGGAATAAAAGATGTAAAAATAAGAGAGGCTTCTTTTGGAATGGGTTCTTGTGATGTTATAATTATTCCAGAGACTAGGTCAAATCTGAGTGCGTTAATACAGATTGTAATGGACGAGGTAAGAGCCATAAAGCCCATAGGAATAAACGTTAACGTTAGAATGGCAGAAAGAAAACTAGTTGATGTTAGTATGTCATTGGCAATAAGGCAGGGGACTTCTGCGGCGGCAGCAAGAGCAATAGAAAATCAAGCAAGAATTTTTGTTCACAGATATTTAAATTCATTTTTAATAGGGGACTCTTTGCTAATTTCCGAAATAGAAAGACAAGCAAGACTTGCCTCTGATTTGATTACCTCAGCTGAGGTAAAGTCGGTAAGAGTTAATGATCAAAATATATCTGGCAGGAGCTTCACTTTAGGCGACGATAAATCCTACATGGCCGCTGGGTCATTGGGCATATATTCTGTTATAATGGGTAGTACAAATTATTAAAAGGATGACAAATGTCAGAACAATCTTATGTGGTTACAAAAAAACAAATAATAAAAGCAAAGAACATGACTCATGCAAGAATGATATCAGAAGGGTACAAGGATTTTCCTGGGCAAATTCTTCATGAAGAAATAGATACCACAGAAAAAAATGAAGAGTATGCAGATGAAGAAAGCGTATCTTTTATCGAACCCGATGTAGAGAATTCATCAGTTTTTCTTAGGTCAGAAAATAGGCGTTTGGCGAAACTGGCTGAAAAATATAAAAATGTTAAAAGTGAAGCCGTAGTTTCCGTTTATCAAGCAGCGTTCGATGCGTTTTCTACTTTCGAACTGCCAAAAATAAAAGCTCCAACCCTGAAAAGTAACAAACAAACCAGCCCAGAGGTAGCAGTTGCCGTTTTTGCGGACTGGCAAATGGGCAAGGTAACTGCAAGTTACAATACACAAGTACTTGAAAAAAGAATAGAATTGTATACTGAAAAATTATTAGAAATTACAGAAATACAACGACTGCATCACAATGTTGATGAGCTGCATGTTTGGCTTTTGGGTGATATAGTCGAGGGTGAGGAGATATTTGCGGGTCAAAGTCACCTTCTTGACTCTGGACTATATAGGCAGGTGGGTGTTAATGGTCCTAGGATTCTTTCCAAGTTTCTAATAACAGCTTTAGAAAAATTTAAGAGAGTACATGTCTTAGGTGTAATAGGAAACCATGGTGCGGTCGGTGGTAAAATGAGAAGGCAGCATGATCCAGAAACCAATATGGACAGACTGCTTTATAAGATAGTGGAATTAATGTTTGACAAAGAAGACAGAATTACTTTTAATATTCCAGATGGAAGAGGCGAAAGAAACTGGTATGCAATAGACAATATTGGTGATTACTCAAGTCTTCTTATACACGGGGATCAACTCCCATCGCCAGCTCAATATTACGGGTATTACAAAAAAGTTATGGGCTGGAAAGATGGGGCAATACCAGAACATTTCAATGATGTGTTTATGGGTCATTATCATCAACAGTTTAAAATGACAATTGGCAGTAGTATATTAAGGGTTTCTGGATCTCCAGAAAGTAGCAATACGTACGCTCAAGAGTATTTTTCCTCAATGAGCAGGCCCTGTCAGCACTTAATGTTCATTCATCCAGAGCATGGAGTTACTTCTGAATACAGTGTATGGCTAGATGCCGTATAGGAGTGTAGATGAAAACTTATTTACTTAGTTTTGTTGCTCCTGATTTTTCTAAAGATGGAAAAATTTGGAGTACGCAAGGCGTCGACCTCTATGCAAATAAGTATTATACCAACTATTCCTATAGTCGATCCCCAACTGGATTAAACTCAACTGGGGATTTTGTTTTTACTGGCACTGAAGTTTTGTCAAACGCAACTCCAACTATAGCTGAAGCAGTTGAGATCACAAACTATCGGAGAATTGGTAGACGATAAAAATATTTTGGAATATCATCTTTTCAACTCAGAGTCTTTTCAAGATCAAAACCTTGTTTTCAACCCAGATTCATCCTCTACTCCAGTTTTTACTGCGGATTCTTTTATCGCAAGAAACTTAAGATTTGTTGATACTTCATCAAGAATTGATGTAAGAACATTTAAGGGGGTCTTTTCCTCTATCATAAATACGGTTGAAGATATACAATTTACTTTAAATTTTTACGAATCTGATAGTCTGAATCGGTCCATATTTTTTGTCGACAACCGCCGAATCAAGCGCAATTGCCTCAATTCTACTGGCAAAAAACTCTAAGAGGTATGGAAAGTTTGAAGTAGTACTTAACACGCAATTAACAGACTTAAGTGGTTTGTCGTTTGTGCTATTGGTCGAAATTGCTATAGGCAATCCCATTAGCCCCGTCTTGTTTCAATCATCTAAGAACATACTTAAGAAATTTCCATCGTGGATGGCCCTAACAAACGACTCGCTTGATCAGGCAACACCAGATTTGTACGTTCCCAAAACAGTTGCAGGGAAATTTATAAATGCATTAGCCGGAGAGAACCTTGATGAATTTGATAGAGAGCTAGATCTTTTGAGGATAAATTCATTTTTGGATAGAGCCGACGAAAATCAAACTTGTTGGTTTTATTCTTCTGAAAATGTTAGTACAACTTTCCACAAAATATTAGGCAACGGTGTAGAGCTGACTAGGGTAGATGATCTTTCTGATTTTTTTAGGTGTAAAAAAACTGATTATGTTTTTTATCATAACGTACAAGACAGGCAGATCTTTACTTTAATAAAGTACTATACCCTTGTAGCAAAGAATGAAAATTTTCAATCAACCTCGTTATCTCAAGCGCCTGTTCAAAAATTTAACTGGTTTGACGAGCTGGGTTTAAGAGTTGGAGTTACCAGATTGCATCTTGAGGATAATTTGTCATTTAAAAAAAGAATCCTTGATGCATCGATAAACCCAAACGGAACAGATGTTGAAGCATTTAAGAAGACTCTAAGAAGAGAATTGAATTTATGGAAAGCATTTTCTGAAGATCAAATTGATTCGGTGTACTTTCCTCAAACATACGACTATTTACAAAGCTCTGGGTCAACTCCCGAAGTACTAGAAATGTCAGACATAATATATTCTACTCCATATTTTTTCCCCGATAAAAATCACACTGATAAATTCGTAGAATTTGTAAAACAATTAAATGTCAACTATCCAAATAACTGGGGTTATTTTAAGTTTGATGATTCACTGTGGGACTATGCAGGTTTAAATGAAGATGGTGTTTCCAGGTTAGCAGCAAGATATTATGATGATAAAATTGATCATGATTTTTATCGACCAGGAATTGGCGATCAAGATGACCTAAA
>Ga0172367_10001631_pt1 | contig 32007 bp, 29 predicted proteins | sample Lak10m_FD_114542 | JGI IMG/M metagenome (GOLD analysis project Ga0172367, IMG submission 114542) | Freshwater microbial communities from Kabuno Bay, South-Kivu, Congo - kab_022012_10m | ecosystem: Environmental > Aquatic > Freshwater > Lake | place: Democratic Republic of the Congo: South-Kivu...
AATCGTCGAGGGTCAGCCGGCCGAGCGCGTTGTAGAAGTCGGTGCCCTGGAACGGCTGCGCCACCCGGTCGCGATAGGCGATCTCGAAATAGCTGGCCTCCAGCCGCAGCCCGGAAACAGCGCGGGGATGGGCGGCCAGGGTCGCCGACCAGGAGGTCGCGCGCTCGGGCTTGAGCGCCCGGTTGCCGCCATTGGTGAACAGCGCGGTCGCGCCCGCCGGGTAGCCCGAACCACCCAGGGTCGTCGCGTCATATAGAAAAGCATATTGGGGCTGGTATTGCTGGTACAGCGTTGCCGCCTTGAAGGATTTGCCCCAGGATGCCTTGAGATCCAAGTCCGGGCTCGGCGCATAGATCACCCCCAGCTTGGGCGTCAGCACGTCGTCGATACCGGGATATTTCTCGTAGCGCAGCGCGCCGGTGAGCGACAGGCGATGGATGGCGGCGACCGCCTGTGCTGGCGAGACCAGCGGGACGTAGATTTCGCCGAAGCCATAATAGCTGTTCTGATGGACGTCGATCGGCTCGGGCAGGCTGGTGGAGCGGTTGAGATAGCCATTGTCGCGATAGCCGGCGCCGCCAGCGAACCTGACCGTGCCGGCAGGCAGGTCGAAGAGGTCACCCTGCGATGTCGCTTCGAGGGATCTGACCATATTGCAGTAGCAATAGGGATAGGCGCTGACCGCGCCGGCCGCAGTGGTGGTGAACTGCCTGGTGTCGGTCCGGTCCTCGCCATAGACGCCACTGATGGCAAAGGTGAGCGAGGGCGTTGCCTGGAACGACAGCGACGGCGCGATCGCGAAGGACTGGTTGGTCGGCTCGGTCGTGTAGCGCGACCCGCCAGGCACCTGCAGGACAGTGGGAGCACGCCGCCAATTATAGAGGCCATCGATGCTGAAGGTCAGGTCGGGAGAGAGCGCATGGTGCAGGCTCAGCACCGCGCTGTGCCGCTTCACCGCAGGCAGCAAGGTCGTATTGCCCGGCATATATTGGGTATAGCTGCGCTGCCGGGCGGTGATCGCGGTGTCGCGCTCGAAATCATAGGTCGCCATGAGGCCGCCGCCGTTCCAGGTCGTTCCCGCCACAAGGCTGTATTGCTGCTGCGTATTGCCGCCGTCAGTCGCGGAACCAAGCCGCGCGGTAGCGGAAGCGCCGTCATAGTCCTTGCGCAGGATGATATTGGCGACGCCGCCAACCGCATCCGAGCCATAGAGCGCCGAGGCACCGTCAGCGACGATCTCGATGCGCTCGACCGCGGCAAGCGGGATGGCATTGACGTCGATGGCCTGAGTGAAGGAGCCATAGGCAAGGCGATGGCCGTTGAGCAGCGTCAATGTCGCATCTGGCCCGAGGCCGCGCAGATTGATGCTCGAGCCCGAATTCTGGTTGTTGTTACTGCCCGGCGCACCGGGCGCAACGCCCGGGTTCTGGCCACCACCGAAGCTCTGCGGCAGCGTGCGCACTGCCTCGCCAAGGTCGGTCTGCCCGGCCTGGGCGATCTCGCGACTGCTCAGGACGGTGACCGGTGAGGCCGGCGGTGCCCCGCGAATGCGCGACCCTGTCACCAGGATCGCGGCATCCTCGTAATGGGCTGCCGCCGGGGCTAGCGGCGCCTGCGATCGCCCCACGATAAGCACCGTCCCGTCGCGCTCGACCGTAGACAGGTCGCTGCCAGCCAGCAGCGTGTCGAGTGCCTCCTTGAACGTATAGGCGCCGTCGAGCGCAGCGGCGGACTTGCCGGCGACGGCCTCGGGGGTGAAGATGATCTCGCGCCGGGCGGCGCTGCCGAGCGCTCGCAGCGCATCGCCGAGCCCCTGGGCAGGCAGGTGCAACTCCTGGCGTGGTTCCTGCGCCCCTGCCGGAACGGCCAGCGCCCACAGGCTCGCCGCCAGGAAAAATGCACTCGTTCTCTTGTTGCTCATGGTTACCCCCTTGTCCCGTTGCAGGCTGTTCAGGGGCATCCATGCCGGTCAGGCGAAATTTATGAGGGCGAACACAAATTTTTTTCGTGCGCAGCGCAGCGTCGGCCAAGCGCGATGCCTGACGGGCTCTGGACGAGGGAGAGACCGAGCAGTTCTGCAAGGTTTGCGGCAAGGCGCGCGGGTTCGCGGACGCGGAAGATGCCCGAGACGCGCAGGTCGCCGAGCCCGGGCTCGGCCAGGAGCAAGGGCCTGTCGGCATAGCGGTTCGCCTCCGCCAGCAGATCGCGCAGCGGCACGTTCCTGAAGTCGCGCAGGTCACTCGGCCAGTCGGCCTGGACCACCGGGATTGCCTGAAGCGCCACCCCCTTCCCCCCACCGATCGCGATGCCATGGCCGGCGGTGAGGCGCGTCACCTCTCCGCTGTTTCGGGGCGATCCTGCGGCCGTGCCCATGGCCGGCTGGCGGACATCGACCTGGCCTTCGATAAGCGCGACGCTAGCGCCTTGGGCACGAAGCGTCACATCGAAGATGGTGCCGCGCGCGAGGACAGAGCCGCCGCCGGCCGCGACGACGAACGGCCGCGGCTCATGCGCGACGACAAAGCGCGCCCGCCCACGCAGCAGCGCTAGGTCGCGCCGCTCGGCCGAGAGCATGACGCGCACGCGGCTGTCGGCATCGAGGATCAGGCGGGAACCATCAGCGAGTCGGAATGCCCGCACTTCCCCGGGCGACGTGGTTAGGCTCGCCTCGGCGACCTGTGCCCTGCCCGTTTCGGCCGCCTGGATGAGCGGATGGCCGGGGCCAATCGCGCGCATCGCGAGCACGGTCAGGCCGAGCAGCATGGGAATGGACACAAGAAGGAGCAGCGCCATGAGGAGCGGGCTCCCCATCATCCGGGCAAGCAGCATGGGCTGTCTCGCGGGACGGCGTGCATCCGGGACCTCGACGGCGGGCTTGAGCCCTTTCCCGAGGCTGAACACCTCGCTGATATGGCTATAGGCCTGGCGATGCGCCGGATCTGCGGCAAGCCAGGTCTCGAACTCCGCCCGCTGCGTCTCGGCTTCGGGACCGCGCATGAGGGCGAACCACATGGCAGCGTCCTCGCGCAGTTCGGGTGTTCGCGATCCATCCATCTGTGTCATTCGGTTTCAAGAGCCGTGGAGATTTGTGCAAGTGCCCGCCCGACATGATATTGGACGGTGGGAATGGAGATGCCGAGGCGCTCGGCGATCTCGCGATAGGTCAGTTCGTCGAGGCGGTGAAGCAGGAATGCCTCGCGGGTCCGGTCGGGAAGGCCCTGCACGGCATCCTCGTAGCGCGCCATGAGGTCGGCATGCGCGAGGGCTTCCTCCTGGGCAGGCGGCACTGCAATGTCGGCTTCCTCGCCGATGGCGACATGGGCGGCGGCCATGCGGCGCGCGCGGCGGCGGCTCCGTTCGAACAGGAGATTGCGTGCGATGCGCTGGAGATAGGGCGCCGGATTGGCCAGGCCCTCGCGCGCCATGAAGGCGGCGAGCCGCGCGAAGGCTTCCTGCACGAGATCGGGCGCTTCGTCCGTCTCGCCGATGCGACGACGAAAGTAGTGGGCGAGGCGCGGCGCCTCCGCCCGGTAAAGCCCCTCGATCCTGTTGGACTTGCCGCCAATTTCGTGCGCGTCTTCACCGGGGTCTTGGTCGGCGGGTTGCACAGCGATGCGGCGTTCGCCGGCAAGCGCCCGGGCATGTCGCATTGGCATGGAAACGCACGACCTCGTCGGGCCAGCAGTCGTCGCGCCCCGGGGCGGTCCGGGGTTGGCGAGAGCTAGCGACGCGCGAGGTTTTTAGAAAAACCCCTGCCACCCGACCGCAGGGACGGATGTAGTGATGCCTGGCAGAACAGGAGGGAGGCGGGTGCCGGCGATCAACGCCTCCGGGACCCATGATAGCCAAAGGTGCGAAGGGCGCAAGACGCCGGCTCAAGCCTGGTCGGTAACGGCCCTGCGCAATTCGGCGATGCGCGACTGGCACAAGGCATGGACGCGCCGCCCAAGGACCTCGGCATGGCCGGCGAGCCATTCCAGGTCCTCGCGGCTGATCTTGTAATGGCGCGAATAGCGTCCCTTGCGATAGGCGTCCTTCAATTTCTGGTAGAGCGCGCGCTCCCGCCGCGCACCACGCGGCCAGACGTCGAAGAGGCTGCGATCGATATCCTCGGCAAGGTCCCGCAGGAACAGAATGTTGTGATCATAGGGGGTATAGAAGGTGAAGGTCAGCAATAGCCCCTGATAGAGATTCTCAACCGCTTGATGAAGGAGAAACGCCGCCTCATTAGAATAGTCTCGTTCAATCGCGACCTTGGCGAGATCGAAGAACCGGGTTGCGTCGCCGATATACTTGGAAAAATATTCTTCGGCCGCCGCCAGGGCCATGTCCGGCGTCTTGGGAATCGGCGTCTTCAGCGGCCGATCGTCGGATTCGTAGAGAAGGATCCCGTCGTTGAGGATATTCATGAAAAACAGTCGGCCATGCGCCAGCCCGTCGTTCACCTCCTGCAGCGAGTGGACGATGAAATTGGCGGGCGTACCGAGCGTCTTCTCAAAATTATAGGCGGTGACGATCCGCTGGTCGGTCTCGTCCCAATAGGTTGCACGATCCGTCAGATCCTTCTGGTTGACGATTACCAGCAAATCATAGTCGGACTTGTACCGGTTGGCATCGAGCGGGGCGTCCACCCAGTCGCCGCGTGCATAGGATCCGAACAATATGATCTTGAGGATCCGGCCGGACTTGCGCCGCCCCGTCGCCGCGACGGTGGCGTCGCGAAGCCCCTGGAACAGCATTTCCACGACAAGGTCCAACTCGCGCTGCTTGTGTAGCGGCAGATGATCGAGATCGCTCCGCATGGCTCAGGCCTGGCGCGCTATGCCAAGGAAGGGGACGGCGATGCGCAAAGCGTGCGAACTCCAAGTGCGTGGACGGGACCGGTGGCTATGCAGGCCAGGCAGCAAGCGGCACAAATATAGAACGGGAAAGCGTTGAAGTACAAGGTTGGAGGCGGCCGCTGCAAATGCGATTGAAGATCCGTCCCCGACCCACAGCGACCGGCCGATTGGCGTCCAGGCCATCGCGACGAGGCCGTTCTGCCGACCCGTGCCGGCGACGTCGACGCGATCGATCTTCTCCGCGATGGAGGTGATCGGCATGGACCAGACGGGACCATCGACTGCCGCCGCGTGAAATTCCAAGCTTGCCCGATGGCGTGCTCCTTTCCTGCGCATCGAAGGCGGCACGGGCATTGGCCATCAGCGGGCCGGGATGATGCTATCGATCGCCAGGCGGTAGCGAACTGCAAGTGCGATTCGCCGCCCCAACATGACGCCGGCCCGAAACCGGTCGCCGGGGACCGCGAGGAGATGCCTAGCGATACCAGCGACGCCCTGACGCCCGAGCCGTTCTTCTGGGACCCTATGCCCTAGCCCGTGGTCAGTTCCCGGACCTGGGCGGAGGCCCGCATGACCCCGACAAAGCTACTCATAGGACAAATCCTCATAGTGCTCGCGATCATCCTAGCGGGCATCTGGACCGCCACGCAATGGGCCGCGGCGCAGCTCGCTTATCAACCGGAGCTTGGCGCCCCCTGGTTCGTCTTGCTGGGCCAGCCGATCTATCATCCCTGGTCGATCTTTCCCTGGAGGTTTTCGTTCGACGCCTATGCACCCGTCGTGTTCGACAAGGCGGGTGCCATCGCAGCCGCTGGCGGCTTTTTTGGCTGCGGCGCGGCGATCTTCGGTTCGGTATGGCGCGCGCGCCAGTCCAAAGACCTGACCACCTATGGCTCGGCCCGCTGGGCGACGCACCGGTACATCAAGGGCGCCGGGCTCCTCGACCAGCACGGCGTCGTGCTGGGCTGCATCGGCCGCGATGACTTGCGCCACGATGGCCCCGAACATGTCATGGCATTCGCGCCCACCCGGTCGGGCAAGGGGGTGGGGCTCGTCATTCCAACCCTGCTTTCCTGGACCGGCTCTTGCCTCGTACACGACATCAAGGGCGAGAACTGGCAACTGACCGCCGGCTGGCGCGCCCGCTTCTCGCACTGCCTGCTGTTCAACCCTACCGACGCTCGCTCGGCGCGCTACAATCCGCTGCTCGAGGTCCGGCGCGGGGTGAACGAAGTCCGCGACGTCCAGAATATCGCCGACATCCTGGTGGATCCCGAGGGTGCGCTGGAGCGTCGCAACCACTGGGAGAAGACCAGTCATTCGCTGCTGGTCGGCGCCATCCTCCATGTCCTCTATGCCGAGGAAGAGAAGACACTCGCCAACGTCGCTTGCCTTCTGTCGGATCCGCAACGCAGCTTCGCCGCGACCCTGCGAAGGATGATGGCCACGAACCATCTCGGTACGCCGGATGCGCCGCTGGTCCATCCAGTGGTCGCCTCTGCGGCCCGTGAACTGCTCAACAAGAGCGAGAACGAACGCTCCGGCGTGCTGTCGACCGCCATGTCGTTTCTTGGCCTTTATCGAGACCCGACCGTCGCTGCAGTAACCGCTGCCTCGGACTGGCGCATCGCCGATCTCGTCGGAGCGGCACATCCGATCTCGCTCTACCTTGTCGTGCCGCCGTCCGACATCAGCCGCACCAAGCCGCTTGTTCGCCTTATCCTCAACCAGATCGGCCGCCGGTTGACCGAGGAATTGCACGGCGTCGGCAAGGACGGTGAGACCCCACAGGGCCGACATCGGTTGCTGATGATGCTCGACGAGTTCCCGGCGCTGGGAAGGCTCGACTTCTTCGAGACGAGCCTCGCGTTCCTGGCGGGCTACGGGGTGCGCGCCTTCCTGATCGCGCAGAGCCTGAACCAGATCGAGAAGGCTTATGGCGAGCACAACGCCATCCTCGACAATTGCCATGTGCGCGTCGCCTTTGCCACCAATGACGAGCGAACTGCCAAGCGGATTTCGGACGCGCTTGGTACGTCGACCGAACAGCGCGCGATGCGCAACTATGCGGGGCACCGGCTCGCCCCCTGGCTCGCGCACGTCATGGTCAGCCGCCAGGAGACTGCGCGGGCTCTGCTGACGCCTGGCGAGGTGATGCAGCTTGCGCCCACGGATGGGTTGGTCCTGATCTCTGGACACCCCCCGATACGCGTGAAGAAGCTGCGCTATTACGAGGATCGCCGATTCACAGAGCGGCTCTCGCCCGCACCGATACTGGATGGCGCCGGCTATCGTGACCTTCCGGCAGCTCGCCCGGATGACTGGGCTGGACAGGTTCGCGGCGCTGACATTCGCCTCTCCGCCCATGATGATGCCGATGAAGGAGCCGACGCCGGCGGCCTCGAGCAGGCGCGTCACCCCGCGCACGACATCGAACCCGCGGTCGTCATCGAGCCAGAGGTCGCCGACCCCCTGGGCCTTAGCGAAGACGATGGCGATCAGGCTGCCGAGCGCCGCGCAATGGACCGGGTCCAGCAGCTCCGCACCGTGCGCACGGTCTACGGCCTCGATGCCGCCTCGGATCGCCCCGACGACCTCCAATTGGGATTTTGATCATGGAGAAGATCCGCCATCAGCTGTTCCTGCCCAAGCCCGTGTCCGATCGGCTGGAAGCGCTCGCCGCCAGGCCCGGCGCCAGCAAGTCGGCCATCCTCGTCGATGCGGTTACTGCCTGGCTCAATCGCCGGGGCGCATCGGAGCTGGAGGATCGGTTCGCGATCCGCCTCGACCGGCTCACGCAGGCGATCGGCCGGGTCGATCGCGACACCTATGTGATCCTCGAGACGCTCGCCCTCTTCATCCGGTTCGAACTCGCGATCCAGACGCCGCTCGCTGAAACCGACCAGGCGGGCCGGGCGCTCGGTGCCAAGAGGTTCGAAGCCTTCGTGACCCAGGTCGGACGGCAAGTCTCGACCGGGCGGCGCACCCTGGCTGGTTCTTCGGAGAATGGCGAATGAGCGGCCGCCCGGCCCCCGCAGGACCAGCCACCTCGGCTGAGCGCCGTCGCCGGATGCTGATCACGGCGCTAGGCCGCGACATTGCCGCCGCGATGCGCGACAGCCAAGTCACCGAGATCATGGTGAATCCGGACGGCGCGCTACGGCTTGACCGTCTTGGCGAAGGCCGTACCGATACCGGGGCCCGCATCGAACCGGACCAGGTCGAGCGGATCATCCGGCTGGTGGCGAGCCATGTCCGGGCCGAGGTCCATGCCGAGCACCCGATCCTATCGGCCGAGCTGCCGCCGCATATCGAGGGCTGCGCCGGCGAGCGCTTCGAAGGCGTGCTGCCTCCGGTGTCGTCCGCACCCTGTTTCTCCATCCGCAAGCCTGCCACGAGGCTGCACACGCTCGACGACTATATCGCCGATGGGCTGATGTCGGAGGTCCAGGCAGACGCCCTGCGCGCCGCTGTCGCCCAGCGCTGCAACATCCTCGTCGCCGGAGGCACCAGCTCGGGCAAGACGACCCTCGCCAATGCGCTGCTCGCCGAGATGGCCCCAGAACATTCGAGGCTCGATAGCCGCGTCATCCTCATCGAGGACACGCGCGAACTGCAATGCCCGCTGCCCGACACGGTGGCGCTACGTACCCGTCCACCGCATGTGTCGATGACCGAGCTGGTGCGCTCGACCATGCGCCTGCGCCCCGATCGCATCGTGGTCGGCGAGGTCCGCGGCCCCGAAGCGCTCGACATGCTCAAGGCCTGGAATACCGGTCACCCCGGCGGGATCGCGACGGTCCACGCCAACAGCGCCCGGGCCGCACTCTACCGCATCGAACAGTTGGTACAGGAGGCGGTCGTCACCGTGCCGCGCCAACTGGTCGCCGAGGCGATCGACATCATCGTCTTCATCGCCGGGCGCGGCGTCGACCGCCGCGTCGCCACGATCGCGCGTGTCGCTGGGCTTGATCCCGACACCGGCGCCTACGCGCTCGCCGATCTTCCCAAGCTCAATTCCCCCAAACCCAGCCCGAAGGAGACCTGACCCATGACCTTTGCCCACAATCCCCGCCGCATCGCCAACCGCTCGTCGCTTGTCGGCGCCGCGATCGGCCTCGCGTTGGCGCTCGCCGCCCAAGTCCAGGCGGCCGGCTCCGGCATGCCGTGGGAAGAACCACTGCAGCAGGTGCTGGAATCCGTGCAGGGCCCGGTAGCCAAGATCGTCGCCGTGATCATCATTATCGTGACCGGCCTGACGCTCGCTTTCGGCGAGAGCGCGGGCGGGTTCCGGCGACTGATCCAGATCGTCTTTGGTCTCTCCATCGCCTTTGCCGCCTCGAGCTTCTTCCTGTCCTTCTTCAGCTTCGGCGGCGGAGCATTGATCTCGTGACCGGCGCCATGTCCTCCGGATCAGAGCATATCGATGGCTACGAGGTGCCGATCCACAGCGCGCTGGGTTCGCCGCTTCTGCTCGGCGGCGCACCGCGGGGCCTAGCGATCGTCAACGGCACGCTGGCGGCAGCGGTCGGCCTCGGCCTCCAGCAGTGGCTGGCCGGGGTGCTGCTCTGGGCCGTCGGCCATAGCATCGCCGTGATGGCCGCCCGCCGTGATCCCGATTTCGCGCCGGTCCTCCTGCGCCACATTCGCCAGAAGGGATATTTCGCATGCTGAGGCACCTGAAATGATGTTCCTGGGCGAATATCGCGCGTCCGCCGAGCGCCTTGCCGATCACCTGCCTTGGGCCGCGCTGGTGGCGCCCGGCGTGGTGCTCAACAAGGACGGCAGCTTTCTGCGGGTGCTTGCCTTCCGTGGTCCCGACCTCGAGTCCGCGACCGAGGCCGAGTTGGTCGGCGCCTGCGCGCGAGCGAACAACGTGCTCAAGCGGCTCGGCAGCGGCTGGGCGCTGTTCTTCGACGCGGAGCGGCGCGAAGCGCAGGCCTACCCCAACAGTAACTTTCCCGAGGCGGCGAGTTGGCTCGTCGATGGCGAGCGCCAAGCGGCGTTCGAGGCGGCGGGGACGCATTTCGAAAGCCGCTGTCACCTGTCCCTGACGTGGCTTCCGCCCGCAGATGCTACCGACCGTGCGGGCCGGAGCCTTGTGGAGCGGCCCGATGGCGAAAATACACGCGACTGGCGCGGCGCATTGGAAGGCTTCGTCGCCGAGACCGACCGCGTGCTCGACCTGCTCTGCGGCTTCATGCCGCAGGTGCGACCGCTCGACGATAGCGAGACGCTGACATTCCTGCATGGCGCGATCTCCGACCGTCATCATAGGGTCGCCGCGCCAGAAACGCCGATGTATCTCGACGGCATCCTCGCCGACACGCCGCTGGTCGGCGGGCTTGAACCGCGCCTTGGCGACCTGCATGTCCGCACGCTGACCATCCTCGGCTTCCCGAGCCTCAGCCGTCCCGGCATCCTCGATGCGCTCAACCACCAGGACTTTGGCTATCGCTGGGTCACGCGCTTCATCGCGCTCGACAAGAGCCAAGCGACCAAGACGCTCACCTCGCTCCGGCGCCAATGGTTCAACAAGCGCAAGTCTATCACCGCAATTCTTCGCGAGGTGCTCTATAATTCACCCGCGCAATTGCTCGACAGCGATGCCGACAACAAGGTGGCCGATGCCGACCAGGCGCTCCAGGTACTTGGCGGCGACCATGTCGCATTCGGCTACCTGACCACGACGATCACGGTCAGGGACCGGAGCCGGGCGGCGGTGGAGGACAAGGTCCGCGCCGTCGAGAGGATCGTCAACGGGCTTGGCTTCACCTGCGTCCGCGAGACCGTCAACGCGGTCGAGGCCTGGCTCTCCTCGTTGCCGGGCCAGACTTACGCCAATGTCCGGCAACCGCTGGTGCATACACTCAACCTCGCGCACCTGATGCCGCTTTCCTCGGTGTGGGCCGGGCCGGTGCGCAATGGGCACCTCGACGGACCGCCATTGCTGGTTGCGAAGACCGCCGGCTCCACGCCGTTCCGGGTTTCCACCCATGTCGGTGATGTGGGGCACATGATGGTCGTCGGGCCGACGGGCGCCGGCAAGTCGGTGCTGCTGAGCCTCATCGCGCTGCAATTCCGCAGATACCCGCGCGCGCAGGTCTATATTTTCGACAAGGGTAACAGCGCGCGGGCGGCCGTACTGGCGATGGGCGGCGCCCATCACGCGCTCGGTTCGGCCGAGGCCGACGGCGAGACGCTCGCATTCCAGCCGCTTGCGAACATCGAGGATTCGGGCGAACGAAGCTGGGCAGCAGATTGGATCGCGGCGCTGCTCGCGCACGAGGGCTTGATCGTAACGCCGGAAGTGAAGGACGCGATCTGGACCGCTCTCGGCAGCCTTGCTTCCGCGCCGCGCGAGGAGCGAACCCTGACCGGACTCGCGCTGCTGCTGCAGTCGAACGCGCTGCGCCTTGCGCTCCAGCCCTATACGCTCGAAGGCCCGCATGGCCGACTGCTCGATGCCGCCGAACAGCATCTTGGCTTGGCCGACGTCCAGTGCTTCGAGACCGAGGCGCTGATGGGCCAGGCAGGCGCGGTCGCGCCCGTATTGACCTATCTGTTTCACAGGCTGGAAGAGCGGTTCAATGGCCGCCCGACCTTGCTGATCCTCGACGAGGCCTGGATCTTCCTCGACCATCCGCTTTTCGCAGCCCGCATCCGGGAGTGGCTGAAGGTGCTGCGCAAGAAGAATGTAGCTGTGCTGTTCGCGACGCAAAGCCTTGCAGACATTGCGGGCTCCGCGATCGCGCCGGCCATCATCGAAAGCTGCCCGCAGCGGATCCTGCTGCCCAACGATCGGGCGATCGAGCCGCAGGGTCATGACATCTACGCGCGCTTCGGCCTCAATGACCGGCAGGTCGAGCTGATCGCGCGGGCCACGCCCAAGCGGCACTATTACCTCCAGTCCGCACGCGGCAACCGGCTGTTCGAACTGGGGCTGGGTCCGATCGCGCTGGCCTTGTGCGGCTCGTCTGATCCCGCAGCGCAAGCCCGGATCGATGCGGTCCTCGCCGAGCATGGGCACGGCCGTTTCGCCGAAGCCTTCCTGCGCGATGCCGGCCTCGACTGGGCGGCCGACCTCGCTGCCGATTTCCCCGCTTCCGACATTCAAGCCCCCCACGAAGGAGAGACGTAATGCATAGTCCCCATCGAAAGCACATGATTGCTGCCTTGCTCGGCCTCGGCGCGTGCGGCGCGCTTGGCATGGGCGCGATGACGATAACGGCGAGCCCGGCACACGCCCAGTTCGGCGGCGTCGTGTTCGATCCGAGCAACTACGCGCAGAACATCCTGACCGCTGCACGCACGCTGCAGACCGTCAACCAGCAGATCCAGCAACTCCAGAACGAAGCGCAGATGCTGGTCAACATGGGCAAGAACCTAACGCGCATCGACTTCCCGCAGCTCGACGCCCTCAAGCGCAAGCTTACCGAAATCGACCGGCTGATGGGCCGCGCGCAGGCCATCGATTTCCGCGTCGACCAGCTCGACGACAAGTTCCAGTCGCTGTTCCCCCAGGACTTCAGCTCTGCCTTGCGCGCCGATACCCGCGTACGCGACGCGCGGGGACGCCTTGACGCCAGCATGGGCGCGTTCCGCCAGACGATGACCGTGCAGGCCCAGGTGGTCGAGAACATCCAGTCGGACACCGAGGTGCTGGCTGACATCGTCGCGCGCAGCCAGGGTGCCGAGGGATCGCTCCAGGTCAGCCAAGCGACGAACCAGCTTCTCGCGCTCACGGCAAAGCAGCAGTTCCAGCTCCAGCACATGATGGCCGCGCAGTTCCGCAGCGAGGCCATCGAGCAGGCGCGCCGGACAACGCAGGCGACGGAAGCCCGCGCGGCGACGAAGAAGTTTCTCGGTTCCGGATCGGCCTACACGCCTGAATAGCCCCCTCGGGCTCTAGGCTGATCCGGTCCGCGGTCGGCGGCGCTCCCTCTCGTGCCGTCGATCGCCGTCGCGGGGCGCGGTCCAGCTCCCCAGCCGCGTCCCGCGACACCTCTTCGCTCCATCAGGAAGGCAGTCAATTGAACGACCTAAATGTCATCGATCGCTTCCTTCAGGCGTTCATCACCTACATCGACAGTGGGTTCGGACTGCTTGGGCCTGATGTCGGGTTCCTGACCGCGACGCTGATCGGCATCGACATCACGCTTGCCGGACTGTTCTGGGCGATGGGCGGCGAGGACAATGTCATCGGCCGGTTCCTGCGCAAGATCCTGTACGTCGGCGCGTTCGCCTTCATCCTGAACAGCTTCTCTCGACTAGCCGACATCATCTTCCGCTCGTTCTCGCAGGCTGGCCTTACGGCCGGTGGCGGGACGCTCTCGCCCGATGACCTGCTCAAGCCCGGGCGGCTTGCGGGGACCGGCTTCTCGGCGGCATGGCCACTGATCGAACAGGCCAGCGAGATGGTCGGGTTCACGACCATCTTCGACAATTTCCTGGTGATCATGGTCCTGCTGTTCGCCTGGGCGCTGGTGATCGTCGCCTTCTTCATCCTTGCGGTGCAGATGTTCGTCTGCATCCTCGAGTTCAAGCTGACCACGCTGGCCGGCTTCATCCTTGTGCCTTTCGCGCTCTGGAACCGAACGAGTTTCCTTGCCGAACGCGTGCTGGGCAACGTCGTCTCCTCCGGCATCAAGGTGATGGTGCTCGCGGTTATCGTGGGCATCGGTTCCAACTTCTTCACCGAGTTCACTGACGCGCTGCGAGGCCAGGAACCGGACATCGGCCAGGCCATGAGCCTCGTGCTCGCGAGCCTTTCCCTGTTCGGCCTGGGCATATTCGGTCCGGCGATCGCCTCGGGCCTGGTGTCGGGCGCACCCCAGCTTGGTGCCGGTGCAGCCCTCGGCACCGCCGTCGGCGCTGCCGGCGTGACGATGCTGGCTGGCGGCGCCGCCGTAGGCGGAGCGCGCGCGGCGGCCGGTGCGGCCCTGGGCGCGGTGCGCTCGGGGACAGCAATGGGGTCCGCTGCATCAACTGCCTACCAGCTTGGTCGCGAGACCGCTGCGAGCCCCTCGGTCGGTGCGGGCCTAGGCGGTGTCGCGCGGGCGGCCGGGAATGCCGCGCGGTCCCGCATCAGCGGCACCCTTGGTCTTGGCGAGACTGCGGCCGGCGGCCGTCAGGCTGCTTGGGATGCGCTCAACCAAAGCTCACCGCCATCCATTCCGATTGAATCGGCAGGCGGGACGCCCGCCTGGGCGCGCGCGATGCGCCAGCAGCAGACGAGCCGCCATCGTCAGGCCCAGGCGATCCATGTGCTCCAGCAGGGTGATCGCGGCGGCGCATCCGCCACCCCCGACATCAAGGAAAGGAACGACTGACCATGTTCTTCAAGCGAAGTGCGCAGCGCTACGGGCGCACGTTACCTCCTGAGACGCCATACCAGCGCGCAGGACAATTGTGGGACGAGCGGATTGGCTCGGCACGGGTGCAGGCGCGAAACTGGCGACTGATGGCTTTTGGTTGCCTCATGCTGACCGGCGGCACATCGGCGGGTCTCGTCTGGCAATCCTTGCAGAGCCGGGTGACACCCTATGTCGTCGAGGTGGATCGGCTGGGCGAGGCGCGCGCCGTGCAGGCAGCCGATGCCAAGTATCGACCGACCGACGCACAGGTCGCGTGGCACCTCTCGCACTTCATCAGCAACGTCCGTTCGCTGTCGCTCGACCCGGTGCTTATGCGCCGCGACTGGCTCGAGGCTTATGATTTCGCGACCAAGCGGGGCGCGCAGTTCCTCGGTGAATATGCCCGCTCAGCGTCGCCGTTCGCCAATGTGGGGACACGTACGGTTTCGGTGCAGGTGACCAGCGTCGTCCGCGCGTCGGACAAGTCGTTCCAGGTCAAGTGGACGGAGACTGTGTTCGAGCGCGGATCGCAGGCGGGCGCGAGCCGCTGGACAGCCATCCTTACAACGGTCACGCGGTCGCCGGCATCGGCCGACATCCTGCGCAAGAACCCTCTGGGCATCTATATCGATGCGATCGACTGGAGCCGCGAACTCGACACGACACCTGCTTCCTCGCCCACGGCGCGACCCGCACCGCAACCTGCCACGACCTTGCCGATGGGATCGCCGCTCGATCCCGATCTCGGGGCACAGACCGCGATACCGGCCTCCCCCAATCCCCAGGAGAAGAATCCATGAAACTCATCCTTCTGCCGGCGATCGCCGGCATGGTCCTCGCATGCCCAGCGCTCGCGCAAGAGCAGGCCACATCACCACTCAAGACGGTCCGGTCGGCAACGCGCAGCGCCACCGTGGAACCGGTCGCCCTTGGCTTTATCGCCGGGGCTCAGATTTATCCTTTCAGCGAGGGCACGATCTTCACGGGCTATGCAGCGCCGGGGCTGGTGACTGACATCATCCTGCAGCCCGGGGAAAATCTCGTTGCGGTCGCCAGCGGCGACACCGCCCGCTGGGTAATCGGCGACACCACTTCCGGAGGGAGCGGCAGCGGCTCGGGGAAAGGCAAGCAGACGCATGTCCTTGTGAAACCGTTCTCGGCGGGCCTGCTGACGAACCTTGTCATCACCACCGATCGCCGCGCGTACCATGTCCGCCTGGTAAGCACCTCGGCGACCGCCCTGTCGTCAATGCGGTGGACCTATCCCCAAGACGAGTTGCTGTCGGTCCAACGCAAGGCGGAGGCCGCCCAGGTCGCAGCGCCGGTGGCCACCGGCATCGCCATCGACCAGTTGCACTTCCACTATGCGATCAGCGGCGACCGTCCTGCATGGCGTCCGCTCCGCGCGTTCGATGACGGGGCGAAGACCTATATCGAATTCCCCACGTCGCTTGGCGTCGGCGAGGCGCCGCCTTTGTTCGTCCTTGGTGCCGACGGGAAGGCTGAACTGGTCAACTATCGGCAGCGCGACCGCTTCTACGTCGTCGACCGGATCTTCGACGCCGCCGAGCTTCGCCTCGGCCTTAAGAAGAGCCAGGTCGTGCGCATCGACCGCGTGTCGCGCCCTGCCAAGCGGAGGGGCGCATGACCGACACGCACGCCACCGAGCAGCCGACCACCCCGACGGCGAAGCTCGATCCCGAAACGCTGAGCATTCGCTCACGACCGGCGCGGGCGATCCGCTTTCGCCGGGGCGCGATCATCGGCGCAGCCGCGCTCGGCTCGGCCAGCCTGATAGGCGTCGCATGGATGGCGTTGAAGCCGCAGGTATTCCAGCACGTCGTCCAGGACAGCGAACTGTCGCAGCCGATGGCGAAGTCGGCCTCGGACGCGCTTTCCGGATTGCCTACCAGTTATGGCGATACGCCCAAACTCGGTCCACCCTTGCCCGGCGACCTCGGTCGGCCGATCCTTCGTGCGCAGGAACGGACGGAAGCCGCGGCCGCGTCCACGCCGAACGACACCGCTGCGGCGGCACGCCAGCAGCGACTAGCGGATCTCAAGGCTGCAAGAGAATCCGGGCTCATGGCGCAGACCACCAGTGGCCGCGGCGCGGCGGGGCCGGCAGGCGCAAGCGCTGCGACGCTCGATACCCAACCGGCCAATCCGACCGCCACCGGAACCCGCAAGGAACAGTTCGCGTCGACACGTGACGCCGGTGGGGATGTCAATTCGGGAGTGGCGCTGGCGCCGATGTCGCCCAACAGCCTGCTTGCCGGCAGCGTGATCGCAGCGAGCCTCATCACCGGACTCAACTCTGACTTACCCGGCATCGTCACCGCGCAGGTCACGCAGAACGTGTTCGACACGGTCACGGGCAATATCCTGCTCGTGCCGCAGGGAGCGCGTTTGATCGGTAAATATGACTCTGTCGTCGCCTTTGGACAGCCTCGGGCGCTGGTCATCTGGCAGCGCCTAATCTTGCCGGACGGCAGTTCGGTGCGGCTCGACAACATGCCGGCGACTGATGCGGCGGGTTATGCCGGGCTCGCCGACAAGGTGGATTTTCACACCTGGACCCTTCTCAAGGGCGTCGCCATCGCCACGATGCTGGGAGTCGGATCGGAGCTGTCGATCTCTGGCGAGAGCGATCTCGTGGAGGCGATCCGAGAGTCTGCCCAGTCGAACACCGCCAGGTCCGGCGATCAGATTGCACAGCGCAACCTCGACATCCAGCCGACGATCACGATCCGGCCCGGCGCGCCCGTCCGCGTGCTCGTGACTCGCGATCTTATACTGGCGCCTTGGCGCACAAATGCAGGGAGCTGACACATGGTCGATATCAAACTCGCAAGGTTGCCCGATCGCACTCCGGTAAAGCTCGCCATTACCATCACCCCGGATTTGCAGAGCGCTCTCAACGATTATGCCGCCATTTATGCCGAAGCCTACGGGCGTGAGGAGCCTGTGACCGAATTGATTCCGGCGATGCTGACGTCGTTTCTCGAAAGCGACCGCAGCTTCGCACGGGCGCGCGAGGACGCGCGGAAGGGGCGGCCATGATCGAGCGAGCTTGGGAGCAAAAGATCGAGCCGCTGACGGTGCGCATCTCGACCGCCGTTCGCATCACTGGCCTCAGCCGCTCGCGCATATACGAGCTCATTCAATCCGGCGACCTCGACACGGTAAAGGTGGGGCGGGCGACACTAATTCAGTACGAAAGTTTGAAATCTCTGACCACGGGTCGTGGTGGACCAAGCGTATAAGCGAGGGTCGAGTTTCGACCAACTCAGGCCGTTCCGGTGCAGACGCTGGAACGGCCGGCGACTCCGGAACCGGTCCTTCGCGCGTTTGAACGGCTGCCGGTCGGCTACGCGCCCATGTTGGTCATTCGACCACCTACGTCGACGTCCCCAAAGCGGCCATTCTCCAGTCAGTGTTGAACATCCTGTATTCAGGGCTCGCAGAGGTCACGAATGAGTTCGATAAGGTAGCGAACGTCCTCGGGTACTTCTTCGGCTAACATGGCCTTGGCGATATCGATCGGCCGGACACCAAGTTTAGCTTTCACGGAGTCAGGATGCTCGTGGGTAATCTCTTTACCACGAGCATCAACCATTGCGTCGGCGACGTCCCTCGTCGCAAAGTCGACTGGCACGGCAAGAGCGTGGTCTGCCATCAACTGCACGACCTCGACCTCTGGCCGGTCGCTTGCCCGTGCGATCGCCGGGGGCCACAATAGATAGTTCTCGATGTGGCGTCGCCTCTAAATTTTAAGGTGCAGGTTTGGATCGACGTTGCTCTGCGACCGGTCGGAGAGGGTGGCCTTGTCTATCTGGCCAATCGCCATGTCATCACGGTCGCGCAGGCTGACCGCAACCAAGTCCGGTATCTCTGCCTTCAGCTGAAGGAATAGGTGCTTTCGCTCAGTCGCGCCGCCGGTCCACGGCCAGATTACAATCTTCTTAGGCCATTCGATGCCGAGTTGCTTAGCCCAGGCTTGGAGCATCTTGGCGTCGCTCGACGCCTCCACGATCAGCATTCGCTTCGACTTGCGAAGAGGGTCTAGCTTTGGCGCATATTCGCTGCCGAGGCCAATAAAGAGGCTAACCTTTCGCTCGTCCTGATCAAGGTATTTTGCCGATGCGCCTCTGAACTCCATGATCTGCGTATGCTCGGCAGAGCGCAAGATTTCAGTGCTATGGGTGGCGAGTAGCACCTGCTTGAGGTCGGACGACTTGATCTTTGTCCGGCCCTCCTTGAGTTTGGCGCGGGCTGCGAGGTTGGTCTCATGCATGTCGAGCAGCAAGTTTCGGATGACGCCGCCAGCGAGGCCTCGTCCGATAAGTCCGCGTCGCTCGGCGCCCGACATCTTGTTCTCGCGTTGCGCAATACCGGCGAATGGCGGCAAGTAGGCAACCGCCGGTAGGGCGTCGTCGTCCGTCAGGTTCGACGCCGCCGCCTTAACGAACAACCTGTCGTTGGTGAGCGCGAGCGACAGGCATAGCTGTTTCGAGACGCCGCCGGCTGTCCAACCGCACTCGATCGAGAGCGAGTAGCCGTCTTGGCCGGGAATTTGGCTCTTGAGGTTGGTCCACAGGTGCTTGAGGCTGGCGACCGCAATTGGCGAGAACTCATCGTCCGAGAGGCCCAGACCCTGTCCGCCATACCCGGCGCTGAGGCTTTCGCGGCCGCGCTCGTTCTCGAGCACAAGGCGACAGAACTCCCAAACGGCAATCGCCTGAAGCAACGTGGACTTGCCTGAGTTGTTGCCGCCGGCGAGAAATGAGATGCTGGTTGGATGCAGCGCAAACGACAAATTGGTGAACCGCTTGAATCGGGTGAGCTTTACGCTCTCTATTATTCTTCTGCCCCTGCAATGTTCGACCGAACGTCGGCGCCAGCAGCTTTCCACTTCGGTCACGCCCTTGCGAGCGAGTACGAAGGCGCGCGAGTCCTCGATCGCGCGCACAGGCTGGCCGCGCGGTGCCGGCGTCCAGCCCGCCTCGAACCAGTCTCCGGCCATTCGCGAACCCAGCGGACGGCACTTGCCGCCGCAACGCTCGGCTGCCGCGCGCCGCGATAGCCCGCCGTCAACCGCAGCGATCACCCGAAAACGAAGATCCTCCGAAATCGACTTTGTCATGCCAGGCTGGACTCCTCGTCCAGCTGCCATGTTGTATCAGATTTCCAGGACCAAGGGAATCCTCAACAATTCTGTCAGATCGGATTGTGCTCTAGTCGGATTCCGCCTTACGGGTTCAGGCGATACTCTGTCGCAAAATGCTGTGAAATTAAGCGCTTACTGGACGCCTTTGGACGAATCCAGAGGCATCAGTGGTTCCCTTCGAACGACAGTGAGACCGAAGAAGCGCTCGTGACGACTCCACCATAAATAGACACCTCAAAAAATTCCGCCGCAACGCAAAGGCAAAGAATGAACCCATGCCGCTATCCGCCGGATGTTTTCGAAGTGCCCATCTATCAAGAGATCGTCAAAATTCGGACTTACTTTTCAAATCGCTCAAATATGCGCTTTGAAAAAGCATCATGTGTGAAGTGTTCTTCAAATACAGACCTCGCGCCATCTCCGATCTTACGGCGCAGTTCAGGATTTGTGATCAGCCGCGTTATAGCGTCGGCAATCTCATCGGGACTATTATATTTGAGGATAAGTGCGGATTTTTCATGCTCTAGATAGCGCGACGTGCCCGTCGTGGCGCTACAGATCAAGGCTTTGCCTAAAGCGAGGCTGTCAAGGGAAACTAGGGGCAGGGTATCGTCGCGCGAACAGACCAGTACGATATCCGTATCAAACAATATCTTGCGATACTCATCATAAGCCAACTCGCCGCCGAATCGCACTTCCGCGATATCTGCGGCCATCGCTTCTACGTGTTGATGAAAGCCGACGGCTAATGTTCGGCCGAAGAGGTCAAGCCGCGCTTTCGATCGGATTTCCTTTGCGACATTTCCCATACCCAACACCGCTAGATCCTGACCCTTCCGCGGCTCAATTGAACCGAAAACTCCAATTCGGATTGCAGGGTCGGATTGCGCCGACGTGATGTCATCGACCCCATATTCAACGATATGTGGCTTCAGCCCATAATGGGTCAAGGCATCGGCAGCATGCTGACTGCCACTCCAAATTTGTGTAGCGCTGCGGAGAGCATCTAGGAAGTCAGGGTAAATGTTGGCAAAATGATGAACTAACTCGGTCTCATGAGAATAGAGATAGGTAGGGGTAGTTTTCGCCAATTCAGCGACAGACGACCAGCAAACGATAGTATTGGCTATAACCAGGTCGAAGCTTCGCGCCAAAACCATCGAGCTTTCATGCCCAGTGAGGATCAATTCATCAATTATGACTGTGATGCCGTGATTGACCAGTTTTTCGCGATAAGGACCATCCACTGGCGAAGCGACTGTTACGAAATAGCCCTTGCTCAGCATCAACAGAGCAAGATCATAGGCAACCTTGGGAGCACCACTTGATGTAAGATCATGCGATAGGATCAGGACGTCTTTCTCGCCTGCGGTGCCAGATCCCGGGAATACCTCAAATACTTCAGGCGAATCCATATAAATCAATCGACGCATGGCGGGTGTGAAATAAGGATCGCGAGCAACATAGTCACACCAACGCTTCAACAGAAAAACTTCTGATTTGTCGCGTTTGAAGGCTTTTTTTACCGCCTCCTCTTCACCAATAGATACATGTCCAATATGCACTAGCTTGGCATAAGGCGTGTAAACACAGCGATATCCCGCTTCGCGAACTCTGAAGCATAGATCGACATCGGAATGCCCGATCGGCGCATTTACCGCATCAAATCCTTCAATATCCCAAAACAGCTTTGCTGGCATGGCGATCAAGGCGCCGCACAGGATTGAGACATCCCGCACGCATTGGGCGAAATTGAAGTGAACGGAAGAATTGTCGGGGTAACAGTGGAATGCAGTGCCGACCAAACGGCGCATTCCGGTGGCCATGCCGCCATGCTGAATTAAGCCGTTTTCATAAAGCAACTTGGGTCCGACCGCACCAACTTCTGGTAACGTCAGATATTCTAGCAGTCCTTGTATCCAATCAGGCGTAATGACACGGACATCATCGTTAAAGAAAATGATGTATTCGCCATCGCCCGCTTTCGCGCCAGCATTACATTTGTCGGAGAAATTAAAGGGCTTATCGTAATTCTCCCAAACAATTTTATCAGACGAGAAAAATGATCCAATATTGCTAACGATATTACTATTTGTTACTACTATTATTTGATAATTATCGTAATTTGTGTTATCAATAATAGATTTAATAGATGAGGTTATATTATGTTCGTTGTCAGAAGGTATGACAATTGATATTTTGGCATCATGTAAGAAATCGCGAACAACGCGGTTGGCAGTCGGGAGGGGAGTGGCTGTACCTTCCCAGCCACGCCGATCGACAGCATCCTGAAGTGCTGCGATGTTGCTGATACGGGCAGTCGGCTTGCCGCCGGAGGCGGCCGAAGTCGCAATCATGCGCCAAGCGTAAAGATATTTTTCGACATGAACGACGCGCACATCCTTTTCAGATATGCGCAACGCAAGGTCATAATCTTGGGAAAAATCATATTCAGAACGAAAACCACCAACCGACTCGACAAGGCTTTTCCTGTAAACGGTCAGATGCCCAGTATACATGTAGTTTAACAGCATTGATGGAGACCAGTCGGGCTTTGCGAACAAATCCGACACGTTATTTTCTTCGTCAACCTTGAATTCGTCACTGTACAACCAATCCGGATGATCATTGACGATTATAGCCTTAGCCATTTCTTCCAAGGCATCATTTGTAAGCATGTCGTCGTTGTCGAGCAGGGCAATATATTCCCCTGTAGCAAGATCGAGGCAGTCGTTGGAAGCCGCGGATATGCCGCCATTGACTTCGCGCATGGCGACCTGGATGCGACTGTCCCAAGACGGTAGTTCCTGAAGCATTGCCCTCAGTTCCGTCGAGGTGGAGCAATCATCTACGATGCACAGTTGCCAGCGATCATAGGTCTGGTGCTGGACGGACTCGACCATCTGACGCAACCAGATGACCGGGACGTTATAAACCGGCACGAGGATCGAAATCTGGGGACCAGCGATGAAGGCTTTTTTGACGGATGGAGTCAACCGCTGCCGGATTTCCGCCTGTAAGCTTCTGCGATTGTCATCTAGGGGGGGGCATTGAGGCTCTGTCAGCGCTAGTGCGGGCTCATCTGGCGATAAAGGTTGCGCACGTGCGGCAAGACGCTTCTCGACATCTCCGAACCGGCAGTAATGGAGCAGGGGGTTGTAGCCCGCCTTGGCGACGTCCGGGTTGAAGTCGAGATAAGCGAGAGTGGAAAATAGTGGTCCAGGATTCTTGCCTTGCTTCCAACCAGTACGAATATAGTGTTCGACGGGATCTCCTACCACGTCCTGGTAGTTTTCGAGATAAAACGCACGGTCGAACAAGCCTGAATCGACAATTTCAATATAATCTTGCGCAAAATTTCGAGCTTGCTGGGGGATATTTATATTGCTCGTCATGGCGCGGATAAACGGTCTATGGTTTAAATCTTCGCTACGCTTGCAAACGCTAATTTCTTCCCCCGCGAGAAAGGCAAGCATATCAAAATTAGGGTCGGGAGAATAACCATTACGCCATCCTTGGCGTCGGAAATGGCGCTTAGCTTCTTCTGGCTGCACCTCAGGATAGCGCAATGAATAATATGATTCATCAAATGGAACAGTCAATGCAGACGTCCATTTTAAAACAAACTTCCGAAAAGAACTACGGTAATATGTGCTTTGTATGTTATCGTGCATGATCAAAGCCCCCAAAAGCGCGCAATAGTACATTAAATAAAATATTTAATTTGTTCATAATTTACGAATGACCAATTGTTGATGCTATGCCGGCTTCCAGCGTCGTCTTTGGATGCCAATCAAGAAAGTGAGCTGCTTTTTTTATATCCAGAGCACTGCGCCGTACATCAACCGACCGCGCATCCTGATGTCGTACTTCAATAGGGACACCGCCGATTCGGCTTACCAGGTCACATATCTGGAGCAACGATGTTTCGCTCCCAGCACCGATATTAAAGATATCGCTATCGCCTTTATATGATGCTGCCAGACGAACGGCGTGCGCGACATCGGCAAGATAGACGAAATCGCGGGTGCTGCGGCCATCACCCCAAATCGTTAGCGGTTCGCCGCGGGATGCGGCTTCAATAGCGGCGGCGATGAAGCCCAACCGTCTTGTTCCTTGCTGTCCAGGACCGTAAGGATTGGATACGCGAAGAATGATGATGCGCATCCCCGATCGACGGCTGACTTCCATGAGAGCTTGCTCAGTCTGCACCTTTATCATGCCGTAGGCATTTATCGGCGCAGTCTGCACGTCTTCACGAGTCGGCACGACATCAGTCTGGCCGTAAACGGTTCCTCCCGATGAGATGAAAACAAAATTAGGTATGCGAAGCCGTGCTGCTTGTTCGGCCAGTTCCACTACGGGTATGACCTGGGACGCCAGCAACTGGGAAATGCTAGGAGCCAGAGACGCGGGAGAGAGGCTTCCCGCGGCGTAAATCACAGCCTTGCAACCAGCCATTAATTCATCGGGCCGTTCGGACGATAGGTCGCCAAATCGCCAGTCAATGGGAGGCGAATTTTGCAGCGATGGCGCCTTTGTGATGACGGTGACCGACTTTCCCGCTTCGCTCAACGTTCTTGCCGCTGCTCCGCCGATTAACCCGCCACCATAGACCAAAACTCTGCCTTTTTGACCGGACAAAACGCAAATCTCCCAGCTGCAACGTCCTGCCGGACCATGCTCATGCCTTAGATTGAGCGTCCAGAGCTTGCAAGCTTAGAGGCCTCGTCAGAACGTTATCGCAGCGGTGGACAATCGGGCTCTAATGTGTTTTTGCAGGTTGCAACGCCGACCTTGGAAGCCATAATGCGAAACCTGACCCTCCAGGCACATTATTGCTGCGTACAGGTTCGTTAGGATAGCGATCTTACGGACGCCGAATTCGATTTAATTAGGCCGTATTTGCCCGCGGCCGAAGCTTAATGGACGCCATATTCCATCTGCTACAAGCCGGATGCCCTTGGAGGCTTCTGCACAACCGTTTTCCGCCAGAGCGTACAGTATACCGATGATTCTGCACGGTGTCTGACAGTGGTTTTTAAAAGCCTCGATCATCATCTCGTGCAGATCTACCGTATCCGAAAAGGACGAGAGCCAGCACTATCAGTAGGGTCATTTAGAGCCAGCGCTTTAAGACCACCGACGTGCCCCCGAGAAAGGTGGACCTCACGGTTATGACAAATACAAGAAGGTCATAGGCCGCAAGCGGGAGGCCGTGGGCCACAATGTTGGTCGTGCGCTCGAACTGCTGCTCCGCAGTGCCGATATACAGGACCATGACGGTGCGGTGTTCTTGCCTCAGAGGGTTTGCCAGCGGCACTTCTTCGTCGGGCGCATCTATGCTGGTAGCGCCCCCACATAGCTCTCCGAGCCCGCTCACACGCTCACACGCTCACACGCTCCTCCCCGTTGCTGACGCGCTCGAGAAATTGGTCGACGCTTGAGGTAGGGAGAGTTAATGGCGCGAAATGTAAGCGGTGTCCCGGCTCCACCTTGCCATGTGCGGGGGCTGTAGCTGAAGTGCGGAGATGGACGAGACCCGCCTTACGACCGCATTGGACACCGACATTGGAGTGCCTCTGAAGCCTGTCCGGCGTATTGAGGTTCTCGCGGGGATGGCGGGTCGCCGCCGCGTCTGGACACTGGAACAGAAGCTCGCGTTGGTCTCGGAGATGGAGCGCAGCGATAATATCGCGGCCTTTGCTCGTGAGCGGGAAGTCCGCACGGCGCTGCTTTACACATGGCGCAGGGAGCTGCGTTACGCCATGGAAGCCGCCCAGCTGTCCCCGCGCGACGAGCCCATGTTTGTGCCAGTCGTGGGCGGGTCGTCGCAGCCGTGCTCTCACGATGGCATTGAGGTTGAAGTCGGCGGAGCAGTGGTCCGGATCGGACAGGCAGCCCGGACTGACCTGGTCGTGGCCAACATTCAAACTCTTCAAGAGACTGCCGCGTGATGCTCGGGATCGGGCCGGGCACCAGGGTGATGGTAGCAACGCGTCCGGTGGATTTCCGCAAAGGCCCGGATGCGCTGGCTGCGCTGGTCGGCGCCGGGTACGGAGGTGATCCGTATTCGGGGGTGATCTATATGTTCCGCGCCAAGCGCAGTGACTGGATCAACCTGGTATGGTGGGACGGCACGGGACTGTGCCTGATGGCCAAGAGGCTGGAATCCGGCGGGTTCAAGTGGCCAGCGATCCAGGATGGCGTGATGCGCCTGACTGCAGCCCAACTAGGTGCCTTGCTCGAGGGTCTGGACTGGCGCCGGGTGCATGGTGGCCGCCGTCCGATTGCACCGCAGATTGCCGGTTGACGCGGGGTTCTGCTCCTGATTCACTGCCTGCATGCTCATCGAAGCGGACCTTCCCAGCGACGTCGAAGCGCTCCGCGCGCTCGTACTCAAACAAGCCCGCGAGCTTGATGCGCTCAAGCTTTTCCAGGCCGAGGTCGAGCGCCTGAAGGCGATCATCGAAGCCCTGCAACGGCATCGGTTCGGCCGCCGTTCCGAGCAGCTCGACCCCGATCAGTTCGAGCTTGCCCTCGAGGAGGTCGAGACCGCTCTCGCCGAGGCCCAGCACGCCCTGGACAAGGCAAACAGGGCACCCGCGGATCGCCCGCGCAAAGCCAACCGGGGCTCGCTGCCTGCTCATCTGGAGCGGATCGAACAGGTCGTCGACATCGAAGATAAAGCGTACCCTTGCTGTAGCGGCGCGCTCCAACAGATCGGCGAGGACGTAGCCGAGCGTCTTGACGTCGTGCCGACCACCTTTCGCGTACTGGTCACCCGCCGGCCGCGCTACGGCTGCCGCTCATGCGAGGGCGCGGTCGTCCAGGCACCGGCCCCGGGGCGCATCGTCGAGGGTGGCATCCCCACCGAAGCGCTGATCGCGCAGGTGCTGGTTGCCAAGTACGCCGATCACCTTCCGCTTTACCGTCAGGCGCAGATCTACGCCCGTCAGGGCATCCAGCTGGATCGCTCGACCCTGGCGGACTGGGTGGGCCGGGCGGCCTGGTATTTGCGCCCCTTGCGCGATCATATCCTGGAGCGATTGCGAGGATCCGAGCGGCTGTTTGCTGACGAGACGACCGCACCGGTGCTCGATCCAGGTCGGGGCCGGACCAAGACCGGCCAGCTCTGGGCCTATGCCCGCGACGATCGACCGTGGGGTGGTGATGGTCCGCCCATGGTGGCCTATGTCTATGCACCCGACCGCAAGGGCGAGCGGACGGAAGCACATCTGGGCGACTTCGCCGGTATCCTGCAGGTCGATGGCTTCGGCGGCTACGCCGCCCTGGCCAAGCGCCGACAGCAGGTGAGCCTGGCTTTCTGCTGGGCACACGTGAGGCGCAAATTCTACGAGTTGGCCGATAACTCACCGGTCGCAACCGAGGTACTACGCCGGATCGCCATGCTCTACGCAATCGAGGACGAGGTTCGCAGCACCTCGGCAGAGCACCGCCGCGCCGTGCGCGCTGAACAGGCACGCGTCATAGTGGATGATCTGCACATCTACCTCGAGGCACGACTTCGTCAGATCAGCGCCAAAAGCAAGCTTGCCGATGCCATCCGCTACGCGCTTACCCGCTGGCCCGGCCTGTCACTGTTCCTCGATGACGGTCGCGTCGAGATGGATTCCAACACCGTCGAGCGGTCGATCCGTCCGCTGGCCCTCAATCGCAAGAACGCGCTCTTCGCAGGCTCTGACGAAGGCGGCGACAACTGGGCGATCATCGCCACGCTGGTCGAAAACTGCAAGATCGCCGGTATCAACCCGCATACCTGGCTGACCGAAACGCTCACCAAGCTCGCTGAGGGGCATCCAGCAAACACCGTGAGCGAACTCATGCCCTGGACCGCCGTGGGCTGAGAACATCGCTTACAGCGAAATGGCGCGGGATAGTGAATATCCGCATTGCGTGTGCTCGTATATTCGTGATCATCATGCATCGCAGGTGGATCGACCATAGTGAGTGTTGCTTGGGGCAAGATTTCAGCAGGGCGAGCTGCACGAGAAACAATACACCGAAACCCGCCCCAGAAAGGTGTGAGTGTCATTCCTATGGGGGCGAAGGGCAAGACGCTCTCGACCTAGAGTCCCGAACCTTGGCAATGCCTCAAGGTCGCGAATAGATTGAGGCGTCTCGCTCTCCGTGCCCTTATTACGCGGGGGGCTAGCGCGGACCGCGCAGAAAAGCGAGCTATCTACGGCAGAGGTCAAAACTCTGAAATCCAGCTTGAACCTATCGACTCGAATCAAAAATGCCCATTAGATACCGCTTTGACCATTTCAATACGTAATGAAAAATCGTCGAGACTTGTCTGAACTTTCATCCGATCCGATGATTTATCTATGTAATTTTTTCGCGTTTTCTCATAAACTTTGAGCATAACCGAATTATCAATTTGATGCAAAATTCTATTATTTTTTATGTCTTTATTAGATGAAGCGTCATCTTTTGAAACCGAAGGGGCTATGACATCAAATTCCAAATTTTCTTCAATAAACTTTTCTTCATCTAAAGTAAATTTGTCATTCTCATTATTTTCTTTTCTGAAAATACTTTTTATCACTAATTCGAAATCATCTATGGGTAACGTAAACAATTGATAAAGTACCTGACTATCAAATGAATTATTTTCTGATCCAATACCGTCCTGTAATGTTCTAAAAAGCAAGTCTTTCATATGTAAGATCTGATTATTTGCCGTATCAAGCTGATCTTGAAGCGCGGAGGTCGCGGATATATATTTTGCAATATTTTTGGGAATATAAGATTTATATGAATTTTGTATATCTCTTTCTAGTTCGGATGAATCTATAATTTCGTTTTTTTCAGCTGAAGAAATTGATCGATAATTTTTCGGCGATATAAATTTTATTGCGGACGATGTTATGTCATTTTCAACAACAATTCCGAGCCATTCACTTACTTCCTGGACGAAAATAGGCGGATTAGATAGCATTTTTCCGTAAGAGCAAAGTGCAATCGGATAAGAAGCCATTGAAACTAACTCACTAATCTGCCGATAAACAGAGGCTGTTTCTGCCAACCCTATTTCAATAGGCAAATTTTCCCTCTCTCTGATGCTTAAAGAAACATCAAGAGGATCTCTAAAAACGATAATGACATGAGGATTTCTCACCATACTGACAAATTGAGGAAACTTAAAAAGATCCTTTGGGCTTTTCCATCCCCACAAATCAAATTTTTTGTTCAAAGAGTTTATGTTCAGCCTCGATTTCTCGCTATCAATTACCTCATCATTGTAGACAATTGGACTCCACTCGTGCTTAAGAGGGTGAGCATCCGGCATGGCGACGCCTAGCTCTCTCAAGCAACCCGAAACCGCCGATGTTCCTCCCCGACCAGCACCCAGAACAACTACCGTTTTCTGCGACGACCTAGTCGATTCATTAACTACGATGAGAGAGTTGTCGTTCTTCATTTTTTCCCAAGCCTGTTCTGTCGAGAAGTAGCAGATTAAGTCAGATTTGATTTTCCAGAAAATAAATTTTTGCGTTGATCAAAATAAAGATCATATAAAAATAACTTGCATTATTAGACGAAAAAGATAAGATTATTCAATATTTGTCTACAAATTTGATTGAAAATTCGCATTTCTAGACGTTTCTCATGCTTAATTGCGCGGAGGTGGTACGGCTGCCTTCGGCACTACTTTTGCAAATTATGTCGTAGATTCTAGAGCGGTTTTCGACCGTTATGAAACGATGAGGGATTTCCCTCCGGCCTGATTTGCGATTCAGAATCTGTGCTGGTGAAGGAAGCCGGCATGGATGGGTCACCCTCTCTCGATGGATTTGCGCAAGCAACTTCTGGCGGCGATTGATGTAGGGCTGAGTTGCCGAGGAGCGGCGGCGCGCTTTGGGGTTGCGCCATCGACCGCCATTCGCTGGCAAGCGCAGCGTCTGGAAACCGGTGCCTTCGCTCCCAAGCCGCAAGGCGGCGACATGCGATCCCGCCGAGTGGAGGAGCGAGCGGCCGACATTCTGCCTCTGTGGGAGGCGCGCAAGGACATCTCGCTCAAAGAATCGCGCATTGCCTTGGCCGAAGCGGGCCTGACGGTGTCGGTTGCCGGGTTGCACCGCCTTTTCGTGGGGCGGGGCATGACGCGCAAAAAAGACGGGGCATGCCATCGAGCAAGCCCGACCCGACGTCCTGAAGCAGCGGCACGACTGGTTCGAGAACCAGGTCGATCTGGAGCCGGTACGCCTAGTGTTTATCGACGAGACGTGGACCGCCACCAACATGACCCGCAGCCACGGGCGTTGTGCCAGAGGGGAACGGTTGCGGATGGGATACCCACATCGCCATCGCAAGACCACTACGCTGGCCGCGGGCCTCTGGATGAGCAGCATGGTCGCGCCAATGGTGCCGGACGGCCCGATCAACGGTGAATGGTTGGAAGCCTATGTTGCGCAGGTTCTCGTGCCGAACCTTCGGGCTGGTGACATCATCATCATGGAGAATCTCTCGAGCCACAAGCGGCCTGCGATCCTCGAGCGGATCAAGGCGGCAGGGGCAACGCTGCGCTTCCCGCCGCCATATAGCCCCGACTTCAACCCCACCGAAAAGGCCTTCTCCCGCCTCAAGGCCATGCCCCGAAAAGCAGGCGGGCGCACCGTCAGCGGCCTGTGGGCCCTCATCGGCAGGCTCATCGATATCTTCCAGCCCGCCGAATGTTCCAATTATTTCAGCTCGCGCGGCTATGATCCAGATTGAACGAAAACCGCTTTAATTGCAGAGCAAGGCGGTGTGATCCTTTTAGGGTTTCATGGATCTGTCCGCACACCCGTCTAGTCGAGTTCGCCCGGCTAGCGCGTGGCCTCATTACGCGTTGCACCAGAGGCGAAAGCATATGAGTTTGAGCGAGTTGAAGAAGCTGAGTTAGGTCGAACTCACGGCGCGGCCTCGCCACCATTCTCAGAACGAACATACCATGGAGGCCTTAAAAAAAGGGGCTTCCCCCAGAGTTGGCAAAGGTCAAAGCCATCCTCCCAAAAGGCACGGCCACAGAAATTTGGTTTCAGGACGAGGCGCGTGTTGGCCAGAAGAACACAATCACACGGCGCTGGGTCAGGTGCGGTACGCGGCCATCGGCACCGAAGGATCAGCGGACGAAATCAGCTTATATCTTTGGCACTATCTACCCGGAGCTGGGCAAGGGCACCGGACTCGTCCTGCCCTTTTGCAATACCGATACTATGTCGCTGCATCTAGCCGAGATATCGCTCGCCGTCGCGCCGGGTGCCCACGCGGTCGTGCTGATGGAATAAGCCGGTTGGGACATGACCGACAAGCTGGATGTGCCCACCAACATCAGCATTGTCGCGCTCTCGGCCAAATGCCCCGAACTTAACCCGGTCGAGAACATCTGGAAGTTCATGCGCGACAACTGGCTCTCCAACCGCGTCTTCACATCCTACAAAAACATTGACGAGCTCTGCTGTGAAGGCTGGAACAAGCTCGTCGATCAGCCGTAGCGCATCATGACCATCGGACGTCGAAAATGGGCGCGTAGCTTCTGATCAATTCAGGTTGGTATGCTGATTCCGAGTGAAGCCCCCCCGCATTCCGAAATGAAGCGGCCCCCTGTTCCGAGAATTACTCGCCCCCTGATTCCGAGATGATGTCGCCCCCTTGGCGGGGATGACGATGATGGTCTGCTGCTGGGTTTAGGTTCGCTCCCTTTGGGTTGTCCGAGGGAGGGAGCCGATGGCGGCGGAGCGATTGAGCATGCGACGGGTTCGCGAGATTTTACGGTATCGGTTTGAGCAGAGGCTGGGTCACAAGGCGATTTCGTACCGAGTGGGCGCCGCGCCTTCGATGGTGCGCGAGACGCTAAGGCGTGCAGCAGCGGCAGATTTGGCCTGGCCACTGGGCGAGGATATCAGCGATGCGGTGCTGGAGGCGGCGATTTACCGCGCTGCGGGCACCCAAGACTGGCCATCGCCGCTGCCCCGAACCGGACTGGGCGGCGATTCACCGCGAGCTGAAGCGCAAGCATGTGACGCTACAGATTGTGTGGGACGAATATATCGCGCAGCACCCGGAAGGCTATCGCTACAGCCGGTTCTGCGATCTTTATCGTGGCTGGGCAGCCAAGCTGCCGGTCACGATGCGGCAGACCCACGCCGCCGGTGAGAAGCTGTTCGTCGACTATGCGGGCGACAAGGTGGCTGTCGTGGTCGACCGGCTGACCGGCGAAATTCGCGACGCGCACATCTTCGTGGCGGTGCTGGGTGCATCGAGCCTGTCCTATGCCGAGGCGAGTTGGACCGAGACGCTGCCCGACTGGATCGCGGCGCATGTGCGGGCGCTGGAGGCATTCGGCGGCGCGCCAGCGCTGTTCGTGCCGGACAATGCCAAGGTCGCGGTGATCAAGGCCTGCCTTCACGATCCGCAGGTCAACCGCAGCTATGCCGAGATGGCGGCGCACTATGACAGCGCGGTGCTGCCGACGCGTCCGCGGCGCGCACGCGACAAGGCCAAGGTGGAGGCCTGCGTGCTGATTGTCGAGCGCTGGCTGTTCGGGCGTCTGCGCCATCGGGTCTTCTATAGCCTGGCCGAACTCAACGCCGCGATCGGCGACCTGCTCGCCGACCTCAATGACCGCCGG
>Ga0172367_10001632_pt1 | contig 32001 bp, 39 predicted proteins | sample Lak10m_FD_114542 | JGI IMG/M metagenome (GOLD analysis project Ga0172367, IMG submission 114542) | Freshwater microbial communities from Kabuno Bay, South-Kivu, Congo - kab_022012_10m | ecosystem: Environmental > Aquatic > Freshwater > Lake | place: Democratic Republic of the Congo: South-Kivu...
GGAATTGCTTGACAGCATTTTCTCTACTATTTACGGAGATGATGTGTGGCTCGTGGAAGATGTAGACGATACACGCAAAATGTACAAGGCTTGTCACGAGTTGCTCAATGCACCTGAGAAACCGTGGCAGGAGTACGAAAAACACATGAAAAAATTTGACAAGCAACTAAAGAAATTTGTTGCTCAAATCAACAGACTGAAAGCAGACAACTCATGACCAGTAGTTACATCAAGATGCAACTCAAGCAAATCAGAGCAACATTGGATAACGCTGAAGCAGATATCCAATTATTGCAAGAAGAAAACAAGCGTTTACGCAAGCAACTTGACGAGTTGCTATTTGCTATGCCAAAGTCGGGTGATATTCATTCCGAACAGGTTGCGTAAGCAATGCTCATACAAACTGATACTGCGGTATCAGTTTGCGTGGGCGAGAGTGCATCAGAGTTCCCCCATACTTTGGTGCATTCTCGCTCACGGGTAATACTGTGAGAAACCATATACACATACAAACAGAAAGGGCTATCATGCCACTCAATGAAAATATAGATTATGTCGATTGCTACGACTGTGGTGAAACCATGGATGCAGACGACATGTACACAAACGAATACGACGACAACTTGCGTTGTTGTGATTGCCACGCTGACTACGAGCATGCTTGTGAGCGTGAGCAAGAAGAAGAAGAATATGTGAACGACAGTCCAATCAACTGTTATTCACACAAGCCTTCTCCAATCTTCCTCAACGACGACGGTCACAAGTCGTACTATGCAACCGTCATTGACCAAGAAACATCATTGAACCGTACACAGTTGTACATGGGCTTTGAGTTGGAATTGGAGGCAAGCGGTCGTGTCAGTCGTAATGACTGTGCAGAGTTTGTACTCAACACAATCAACACGACAAGCGAAGACATTGTGTATCTCAAGGAAGATGGTTCACTTGACCATGGCTTTGAGATTGTTTCACACCCAATGACATTGGGCTTTGCAATGGAACACTTTGCATGGGACGGTATCTCTGGTCTCATCAAGAAAGGTTGCAAGTCGTGGGACACAGGCACTTGTGGTCTGCACATTCACTTGTCACGCTCAGCGTTCAAAGATGAGAAGCACTTGTTCAAGTTCTTCAAGTTGATACTTGACAACGCTAGTGATGTGAAGCGTTTCGCTGGTCGTGATAGCCAGCGTTGGGCTAACTTTGACAAGGGTTACTTCCTCAATTCATGGAATGATTATGATGTTGATGGCAACTATGTCACTCGCACATCATCTTCGTTGATGAAGTTTGCCAAGAACGAAGAGCGTAACAACGAGCGTTACTGTGCTGTCAATTTGCAGAACCGTCACACCGTTGAGTTGCGTTTCTTCAAGCCTTCACTCAACCCCAAGACTGTGCAGTCTGCATTGCAGTTCTGTGATGCAGTCTTCACCTACACCGAGACAGAGTGTGACACTCAGCGTGTTATGTCTGGCAACGCTTTGGCGTTCCGTTCATTCCGTTCTTGGGTCAAGACCCAAGAGCGTTATTCCATTCTGTCTGACCGTATCGCTGAGCGTTGCTCATCTCACGGCGACGATAACTGATACTGCGATATCAGTTTCCAAACACACACAAACAACAAACAAGAAAGGAACACAATATGTGTTTACTAACATTCATTCCTGATTATGTCTCACCAGACATGGACAGGTTCAGAGTTGCAGCCAAAGCCAACCCAGATGGTTTTGGTTTCGCAATATCAACTGGCAAAAAAATCATCACATGCCACAGCATGGACTTTGATGAAGTTGCAAACAAGTTCATTGACTTGCGACCAACACACAACGGTCCTGCTGTGTTTCACTTCCGTTGGGCAACTCACGGTAGCGAGACAGTCAGCAACTGTCACCCATTCTTCTTGGGCAAAGATAGTCAGTCTGTTGTTGGTCACAACGGCATTCTGCCTGTTGCAATTCCTAAGGGTGATGTGCGTTCAGATACCAAAATCTTTGCGCAAGACATCATGCCATCTGTCGGTGGCATTGTGTCTCTTGATGATGATGAGTACTTCAAGAAACTCGAAGCATGGGCTAAGGGTTCTAAGTTGGTATTCCTCACTACTCACGAAGATGCAAAGCAAGACTGGTACATACTCAATGAGAAGTCTGGTCATTGGGATAAAGATATGTGGTGGTCTAACTACTCATACGAGCAGTTCACCTACACCTCTTACACCAAGCCAAGTACTGGCAGTCTTTGGGGTTACGACGACGACTGGGATTACAGTTACGGTCGCACTTCGTATGTATCATCATGGGACAAGAACGACAAGGGTCTAATCATTCCTGATTACGACGACGAACTTGAGTATCTTGCAGAAGAACAAATGGGACAGTTTGATGTGTTCACTACACACATTGACGACAACACACAACTCATTGAGTGCTACAACTGTGCTCACGCACACAAGACACCATCTGGTGTAATGGAAACTCATTGTGATGAGTGTGGTGCTTGCCACTTCTGTGGTGCAGACTACCCTTGCGCATGTTGGTCAGCCATCTATCAGGTCTACGACCTTGATGGCTTCAATGATGACATTTACGCTGCAAATGCAGTAGTTGTTCCAGCCAATCCACAATCACAATCAACCACACACCCAAGTTATTACTAGGAGGTAATAATGACACCACAAGAAATGCGTGCTCACTACTATGTTGCTCTGTTTCAGAGAAACTTTGCAAAGCACAACATTCGTCTGACTGAGGTCACGCTTGATGACCTCATTCCAGATGCGCTCAAGAAAGAAACAAACAAACAAACAAAAACAGGAGATAACAAATGAATTGCAAGAAATGCAATGACGAGTTATACACACTTCACGAAATGGATGAGTATCAAATGTGTGATGCTTGTTATTGTGAAGTATTTGACCCAACAAACAAACAAACAGAAACAGAGGAAGCAAAATGAAAACAAGAAAGAAATTCATTGACGGGTATGAGTTCCGTACAGAATTGGCGAAACTTATACCCGATTACAGCATTGATGTAGACAACGACGGTCAAGTCATTATCTACACCAACCTCAAAGAAACAACATACGACAACTACACAGAAATGGACTAACCATGACAACAATCAAACTAATCCCATCAGTAATGGAATTTGATGTAGCACTTGACAGCGCATCAATGCCATCACTATTCAGTCAATCACTAGAGACAACAATCATTGAGGAGGTAGAGCGACATGTAAACGGTCGCATACCAACTCATGAATCAGTTGTTCAGTCTGTTGCAGAGACAATGATGGAGAGCCGGGACTACACACGCAAGGTGCGTAACTGGGTTCTTGAAAGCATTGACTACTCTCAAATTTCTAGAGAAGTTAGTGACAGCATTGACTTCTCTGAACTTGTAGACCTATCAGCACCATTGTGGGAGAACGAAAGTTTCTTTCGCCATCTACTCAGCAACAGTCGTTTCAGGAACATGGTGTCACAGCAGGTGACTGCAAGCATTGACAACAACACAATCAAAAACATGGTTGAAGACAAAGTTGAGTCAATGACTTCCAATCTGTCTAACGAGATTGCAGAGAAAGTGCTCAAGGTTATTCAGAACCGATTGACATTGGGTTCAGATGTTTGAGCCTGTGGCTGTAGACTTTACGAAAGCAAATTGTAAAGACCAGCCCACGATTTGGTGGTTTCCAGAATGGCCACCAACAAGAGAAAAAACAAGGCAATGGAAGCAAGCAAAAGCAATCTGCTCTGAATGCGATATGAAGAAAGAATGTTTGGCTTACGGTCAATCAACTTATTCATATGGCATTTGGGGTGGTGTCACATTACAAAACGGAAGAATCGACAAAAGAAAGAAGGAACAGAAATGACAAATCCAATCAACTACTCAGAGAAGTTTGAACAAACTTTGAAAGAGATTGACTATGCAATAGCAAGCAAAGTAGACAAAGAAGCAAGCAACCCATTCGAGTTAGGCAACGCAATATTATTTGCTGTTGATTACATTCGTGGAGAAGTTCCAGCAATCAAAAAGATTGCAGAACACGCTGATGTGTACGAAATGCTTGACGACACAATCAACGCTGTGTTGTTGTTTGACTCTGGTTACAATGGCTTCGCTATTGTTACTTGTGGTTGGGCAGCACCAAGACCCGAAAACGGAAATGACGATGACGAAGTAGCACCTTCGCAACACCCTGAGCGTAGGCGTGTTCGTCTAATGACAATGATGCACAACGGAAAAACGGGTTCTTCTATCCGATTTACGGACGAAGAAAGCGTTACATACGACGAAGGTAACGCAAAGGGCTCATTAGCAAGTGCCATGCAAGACATGTACGACGTAGTTCGTGCACTAACAGTCTCATCAGCAAAAGCAAATGAAAGGCAACTACCGTGAGTAATCGCAAAGATGAACCAACACTTGATGTAACACTAACTCTTTCTGAGTTACGTGCCGTTGTGAAGTCTCTCGCTATCGGCGTAGACCAACTGGCTAAGAAAACCCAGCGTCTCGGTGATGGTCGTAGAGCCGACTCAACTCATGCAGAGTTGGAAGAACTTCTATCTGCCAAGCAGGAGATGGAAGAAGTCCTATTGGAAGCACTAAGGGGGTAATCCTTGATAGCAAAAATAGCAATATCAATCTCAGTAATTGTGGGGGGCTTTGTGCCCCCCGCTTCTTTTATCAAGCACGACATTCCAGAACCAGTAGATGTTTCTGCATCTGCTCGCTGTCCTCAATGGTGGCAAACTGCCGTTGATGCAGGCTGGCGTGAGTCGCTACTACCGACATTGGATTATCTGATGTGGCGTGAAAGCAGGTGTGACCCTACTCAGCACAACACAGACGACCCAAATGGGGGTTCTAGGGGCTTGGTGCAGGTCAATGGCTTCTGGACACCGTGGCTGGCTTCTAGAGGCATTGTGAAGCGTTCTGAGGGGCTATTTGGTCCTTACCGCAACCTGAGGTCAGCCCTTGCTATTTACAACTACGCAGACGCTCGATACGGCAACGGTTTCGGTCCGTGGGGTCTGTAAAAACTGATACTGCAATATCAGTTTTCTAGCACCCCTGCATTCCCTCTCATTGTCTGTCACAATGGGGGGGAAAGGGGGGGTCTAGCCAGTAATCGTGCGACCGTTGCTCTGGCAACGGCGCACACATGTACGGTCACAAAAACACACAAACAAAGGAAAAAAATGCGATTAGATAACAACAACGGACATGATGTTACAAAAGTATTTGTTCGTCAGTCATGGCTAGGTGATGCTCTGATGTGTCCAGAGCGAGCAAGACTCACCGCACTACACCCCGAGACACGAAAAGAAAACGACTCAGCAATGATGGGTACTGCTGTTCACGCAGGAATTGAGGGTGTTCTGCGTGGAGAAATAACCACATCAGAGATTGGTAACTTTGCTGTGAACGCATTCCGTTCCAAGCAGAAAGAACTTCTCTCTACTGGAAAGAACATCAACATCACCAACACAGACCCAAAGCATTGGGACAAGCACATCAACTCAATGGCTGAAGCATGGGCACGAGACATTATGCCTAGCGTTCCAGAGGGTGGAGACTGTGAGTGGAAGTTTGAAACCAAAGTTGCTCATGTTGATAACGAACTCTTTGAGTACGAACTGTGGTTTGAGGGAACAATGGATTACTTTCACCCTCAAGGCATCTGGGACTGGAAGACTGCGGCTCGAAAGTATTACCAAGCAGAAAAGCAAACACAGAATGTGCAATCTGCTGTGTACGCAGAAGCAGCGACTACAATGGGACTCATGGATTATCCAGTTGATTTCAACTTTGGTGTGATGATTAGAAACGCATCATCAACTGGACAGATTGTTCAAGTATCACGAACACAAGAACACGGTCAATGGATAGTTGACCAAACAATCGCACTCGTCAACAACCTGTTGACGGTTCAAGCGAAAATGCCATCATCAAGATGGATAGTAAATGACCAGCACTACCTCTGCTCACAGCGTTGGTGTCCTGTCTGGTCAATGTGCAAAGGCTCGTACATCACGAGCGAAACAACAAATGCCGAGGAGGCAAACTAATGGATAAAGATAGAGCAATCATCACACAAGTCTCAGCAAAAATTGCTGCAGACCTTACCAACAAGACAACAGATGTAGACGCCCGTTTGGGTGAGTTTGCAACCCTGTTTTCATCAATCAACGAAATCATGATGGACACCATTTACGGTGGCTCAACAAACAGTCAGGCAGTACAGCAGAACACCGCTGTAATCAAAATGCTGAAAGAAGAATTGGGTGCTGAAGAAATTCAAACACCAAGTCAAAACATTTCTTCTTCCTCATCAAACGGAACTGTGACCGTAAAGGGAACACAACATGGTCCACTTCCAGACTGGCTCATCAAGGCTTGCAAGCGTGACGGTGTAACCGTTGTGTACGACAACCGTGATGGTCTTGCTGAAAATCCAAAGCGTCCTTCATTCCGTGCAGTTGATGCGGAGAAGGCTTACTGGCCACCACGAGCCAAGTAATGCGATTATCAGCAGAAGAAATCTCTGCTGGCTGGGAGAATGTGGGGCGACAGACACCTGTCGCCTCACTCTCCGAGTATCGAATGTACACACCACTTTCAGAAGCAGCGGACTCATTTGTTCGCTGGGCACAATCTCCACAAGAGCGTGTACATCTAGGTATCAGTCGCATTGATAAAGAACTACGAGGCATTGCACCGGGCGAAATTGCCATGATGTTGGGATTTGCACACGGCGGTAAGACACTCTTACTGCTTCACGCACTTCGCAACAACCGTGACAAACACATTGCAATGTTCATACCTGACGAGCCACGCCAACTCGTATTGACCAAACTCACCTGTATGCATCATGGAATTGATGCACGAGAACTGGAAGCACGAGTAGCATCAGATGACCAAGAAGCCATTGAATTGCTACGCCGAACAGCAGAGGAAGATTTTCCAAACCTCGCTGTGTTTGACCAGCCACTAACAAGTTCCGACATGGAACGTGCTTACGGTGAAGTTTGTGATGTGTGGGGCAGAGTTCCTGAACTGGTTGTGGTTGATTACCTAGACCTAGTTGAAGCAGGTGAAACCGTTCCCGACAAAGCAACCTTCCTAAAAGGCTTTGGTCGTCGTCATGATGTTCCGATTCTTGTGTTGCACCAAACATCACGCCATGCTGGCGCTGATGGTGCGAAACTCACAATGTCTTCGGGTTCATTCGGTGGAGAACAGCAAGCAACATCAATCATTGGTGTTCGTCGCAAGAAGTACCAGATTGCGCATGAGATGAATGAACTGATTGAGAAACTTGACCGTTCACATTCAGAGCGAGCACAAGACAGACTCGAATTCCTACGCCATGAGCAGAGAGTTCATGAACATACTGTGACCGTAAGTTTGTTGAAGAACAAACGACCAGCAGGTCAGTTGGTAGACGACATTGACTTTGAGTTAGACCCAGCAACTGGTCGTCTTCGTGAACTAGACGGAGAACTTCCTGCTCAGTATTTGCAGATGGGAATGGTTTATGACTGACCTAGAGATGTTTCACTCTCTGTTTCAGGGTCGCACAGATGCATACGGCACATGGGAAGGTGGCTCTGTTCGTTCAGCAGTCACCATTGAAACATTTGCTAATCACATCAATGGTAAAGAACTAATTGGTATCTACCCACTCTCGCTTGGCAACACAGTCAAGTGGGGCTGTTCAGATATTGATGTTGATGACATTGACTCTGCACGAAACCTACAAACAGCACTCAAGGTGAAAGGTATACCATCATTCGTTGAGAAAACCCGTAAGGGTTTTCATGTGTGGGTGTTTGCTAACGACTGGGTATCGGGTGCAATCATGCGTAGAGCATTTTTGTCTGCACATGAAGCAATCGGTTTGCCAGCACGAGAAGTAAACCCCAAGCAAGAGGAAACAACAGGGCTTGGTAACTACGTTCGTTTGCCGTATCCAAACGGTCTGAATGTAATACCAGAGAACCGTTATGTTCTCTTTGAAGAGTCTGATGAGTCGGCTATGACATTGCATCAGTTCCTGATTACAGCAATGGACATGAGAGTGCCAGCAAACAAGTTGTTGCCACTAGCAGAAATGCACAGACCACGAAACAAAGCGCATCTCGAATCGCTTGATGTTTCAACATCTGTACAAGAAGCACTTGACCATGTTGATGCATATGTCGCAACCATCTGGAGGAATGGTCCTCTACCCGGAAGCGACAGGTCAAACACGCTTGTGCGAATGGTTCACTACATGCACAACAAGGCAGTACCAATGAACTTTGCATATGTCATACTTGTTGATGCAGACAAAAGATGGGGCAAGTTCCATCTCCGTCATGATGTAGTAGAGCAATTAACCAAGATAGTTGAAGATGTGTACTCAACAGAAGTAACAGGAGTGTTTAGACCATGAATAAGTTTCATCAAATGATTGCCCTTCGCCCAAGAGCGAAAGGCAGACCACGAGTAACCAAGACTGGTCACGCATACACCCCAAAGGAAACCCTGAAGTACGAGCAAGAATTTGCTGAACTGTACGAAGGTCCGTTATACGAGACCGAACTACTATCAGTAAAACTTGCGTTCACAATTCACGGAACAGAACTACTCATTGAGCCAGTTCAACCAAATGTGAACGTAGAACAACCAAAGGGCAAATTAACTGGAGACATTGATAACTACGCAAAGGCTGTACTTGATGCACTCAACGGCGTAGCGTACACAGATGACAAACAAATAGTTTGTCTGTACTTGGAGAAAGCATGAGCATGTCAATTGCATTATTCATAATGGGTGGGGCTGTCTTAGCAGTCATCTTCTTCACATGAAACCAATATCCAAACCGTTTGACAGAAATCTGTATAACGCAGATGATTCAGTAAAAGAAATACTTTTGGATTGGCTTCATTCCAAAGGATATGAAGCACACATCAATCCAGATAAATATGGAATTGATATCTTGTCAAACTGGTTTGGTGATGATACGGGAATTGAAGTGGAAATAAAACACAATTGGCGTGGAGAAAATTTTCCATACGATAGTGTTCACTTTGCTTCACGTAAGTTCAAGTTTCTTGAAGGCAATGAACATGTCAAGTTTGTTATGTTCAATCATGAGAGAACACACATACTTATTGTTGATGCCAAAGAGTTCAACAAAATAGTTACAAAGAACACCATCTATACAGATGGTGAATCATTTTTTGAGATACCAATTGAAAATACAAAGATTGTAAGTCTTGAAGAATAGAGAAGTAGCCATGACTCCGTTCCACGAAGCAAACCTTCGTGGAAACAGGAGACCTGAAACGCCGATAGAGGCGTTGATGATGGCTGGTATTGGAGAAAACGCTGTTGAGTCTGTTATAGAACTCCAGCCACTCCGTGAAGCAATTGCTGAATGTATTGAGAAACTCAGCGACCAAGACCGCTTTGTTGTTGATGCGGTCAATTCTGAAATGATTTCACTTGAAGAACTTGGAAAAAGGCTTGGCGTGTCTAAGCCACATGCTTGGAGACTACGCAACGCTGCTTACGAGCGGTTACGCTTGCACCTCTTAGAGAATCCAATTATTAGAGAAAGGCTCGGACTTGAAGACACGACAGATAACGGTGGGTTTTGATGTTGAGGTCAGCCCGAAAGCAATTGCTACGCTTCTTGCTTCGGTTTACGGTGACGTTGTGGTGGGCGAGGGAATACAGGAAAATGGTTTGCCCTTCGGGAGTATATATGTTGCTAATAAGAAAAGGAAGAAAAAAAATGTCTGACGAAGCCGATTGGATTTACAGCATTATTCCTCAAGAGCAAGCAGACTCTCTGAATGCAAACATGGAACGCATTGAAAAGCGTTCACAAAATGGCGTGACAATAGTTCTCAGCGCAAATGATGAATCCGCTGTTGAGATGTGTCGCACATGGCAAGAAGCATTGCATGGTGACAATCTTGCTTGGATAAAAGTAAGTTCGTTTATGGCTGGAATTATTGGAACTATCGAAATGCATTTAGAAGAAGAAGGGATAAATCCTTATGAAGAATAAAGAAGTCAAATCGGAATGGTCATTAGTTGTTATCCATTGGCGTGATGCATTTGATGGAGAGAACGGCTGGACAGATTTAGATAAGTACACGCCAGAAGAGACAACCGTCGTTACCGTCGGTTGGCTCGTTCCTGACATGCTTTCTGGTTATGTAACTATTGTGAACTCTTACTTCCCTGATGAAGTAGATGACCCAAAGACAGTTGGTATGCCCGTTCACATTCCTGTTGGAATGGTGATTAAGACCGTGACCTTACATCAACCCACTGTTACTCTTCCTGACCATTCTGAGAGTCATCAGGAATCACCAAGTTCGCAAACGCTTCCCTCATTTTTGCCGGGTTATCAGCCATTTCGGGTGAAACCTCAAAATGAAGCCAGTCACCAGAACCTCCCCCATGAATAGTTTCTTTCTTGTAGTTTGACCAAGCAGCACGGTCGCACATCCACGCACGTCCGTGCGGTTTGACAATGTAATCAAAAATTGCTTCAACGCCTAATGCATCAGCGTTAGCAACAATAATCTTCAACACTCTCAACGCTTCTAAGCGACCGTTCTTTACACCCTTCTTTGGTGGCATATGTCTGAACGAGAGGTCTACTGCTCTTCCAGTTGCGTGAACGCTCAATGACTCTTTTCCACGCATTGGGCGAACACCCCAGTCTCCGTTGTTCCAGAGCGCACCGTTAGACAACTTGATTGTCTCCTCAATGAACACCTTCATGCCGGGGCGCAAACCTTTTGCAGCCCCGTCTTTGTTTCCTGTGTACTTACGCTTTGCCATAATTTCTCCTTATTTCTTGTTGTTCTTATTGTTGAAACCCAATACTGGTTTTGCTGCAACAAATGGTGCTATCGCCGTTCCAGCAGTAGCACCACCAACGACAGCACCTCTTCCTACTGATTTAACTTTTTCAAGTGATTGTTGTTTGGAAATAAACTTTGCTAATTCATTTTTTAATTTATCATTAAGTACATTTCCTTCTTGAAATGAATTAATAGTTTTTGAACCAATAACTTTTTGAGATGGTGTCATTCTTGCATTAAGCGAACCGGGAAAACCTATAGCACCATTTTCATACATATCTAAAAAATACTGATGCTCTGGGTCTAATAAACCTTTAGCGCTTTTTGTTATGTAAATATTTTTATTACCCATTGGATTTAATTTAACGTTTGGAAGATAATTTTCAACTGAATCAAGTAATTCATTTGGGTTTAATTTTTGATTATATGCATTTGTTGAAGACAATTTATATGTTTGTCCTTCAATCAATGGAAAACCGGGAATTTCTCCAGCACCTTTATTTGCATTTATATTTGGCAATATATTTTCTAAATCGTCAAATGGAGATATGTGAACGCCGATATCTCTAGGCTTAATCCACTGCTTTAGCGCTTGAAGTTTTGGAGAAACATATTCAGCACCTCTAGCAAGTCCAGAACCAACGCCTGCACCAGCAAGCATTAATGCGGCATTTAATGCAATCTGACGAGACAATGCATCTGGTCCACGCAAAGCGGCTTGACCCATGCCACCACCAATATATGTATCAGCAAGACGACCAGTATTCTTGATAACTCCTTTAGCGCTATTAAGTGCTGGTGATGTAGTTGGGTTGTCCTTCTGCCAGAAGGCAACCTGATTAGCAAGTGTGTTTAACAGTTCGTTGAAATCCATATTATTCGCCAAATGCTTTTTCTCGTGATGCTATTTTTGCTATCTCGCCTTTTCTTCGTGCAAGTTCTGACTGAATTTCCTGTTCCTTCAATTGACGACCCGGAACGCCTAGGAATCCGAGTAGCGGATTCACATAACCACGTTGCTGGTATGTATCAATTGATGGTGTCAGTCGTTCAGCAGTTCCTAAGAATGGAATCAAGTTGCGAACCGCATAATATGCTTTGTCGTTCACAAACTGTTTTCCATCTCGTGTCTCTCCGTAACCAGCAGCAGCCAAGAATGGTTGCAGGACTGCGCCTGCACCATTACCAACTTGTACTGGCTTATCAGAGAACTGACGATTGTTATAAAGTTGTCTTCCACCCATAAGTTCAATTGGAACTCGTAGCAATGGGTTTACGTTTGACAACAAACGCTGTGGGTCTGCCAACTCTTGAATCTGTTGCCCAACACGGTTGAATCCAAAGTCTGGTGTTGCATACAAGTTGTTTCCAAATGGCAACTTGAATGCACCAATCTCACGCATCCATTGTGGAACAACATCACCTTCTTTATCTGAACGAACATTTCGTTTGATGGTGTTATAGATTGCATAAGCACGTGGGTTCAACCACATGTTACCAATTTGCAATGGAAGGTTTCGAGAAGTCCACATCCAGAACGGAACAATCTGACGCATAACTTGGTCAGCAGTTGAAACATCTGCGTAGTCAATTAGATACTTGCGAACACGAGTTGCTGCAGCATCAAAGTCCATTCCTTTTGATACACCGTCCCAAGCCAATACGAAACGTGAATGGTTTTCCACCCATCTACCAAGTTCCTTTGAACGCTTAGTTCCCTTTGGAAGACGACCAAGGTCAAAGAAGTCACTAGACATACCACCACCAGAAGCCATAAACGCATCCATTGCAGTCTTTGCTTTTGTCTGCATTGCTTGCGGTAGTTCTTTAATCCACTCATCAACATTGAGTCCACGCTTAGAAGCATTCAACCAAGACCTGCTCATCTCCAAGCCTTCGTTCATATACTTCAATTCTCCACCTGCTGCGAAAATCATGAATGCGTTAGACATGGCGTTGCGAGCATGAAAGCCAGGCGAAAGCGTTGCATACGCTTTGAAGAACTTGGTGTACTTGCTTGTAAATCTTCCAAACTCACGAACAATCTGTGGCTCGTTGAATCTGTGAACGGACTTAACAATTGATTCGAGTTCTTTCTTTACGCCAATATTTGGGAAGTATTTACTGAGTTGTACAAAGCCTTCGTCAAACATTGGAACAATGCTGTATGCCTCTTCAGGAACACGACCACGCAAAGCAATTGGCATCTTTGAGCCAAGGTTTGCCGTGTACTCCATTCCCTTCAATCCATCAGCAAACAATTTCTCAACCTTGGCATCATCAAGGCGTTGAACCTGTTTGAAGTATTCAGCCTTCTTTGAAGCAAAGTCTGTGACCGCAGCACGAATGTGGTTTGGTAGTTCATCACCGTCAATTGAATTGAGAAGCGTAGACGCTTCCTCAATGAAATTATCAACGTCAGACACCCATGCATCAGTTCCAGCCTTGACAGTCTTCTTGACCTTAGTTCCCTTCATCGCCATATCTTTAAGGTCGCTCACAACCTTGCGGGCATCTTCAAGAGCATCTGGTGCCCAAGTTGCATAGTTGACAGCACTATCGTAAGCAGCCTCTGCTTCACTCATTACCTTCTGTGCGTCTGTCAGAACCTGCCTAGACTTAGCAGCCTTACCACCAAGAGTTTTAGCACCAGTTTGAGTTTCAAGTTTTTGACCTGCCTTCATTGCTTGTTCCAACTCACGAGAAGTCTGCAACTTTCTAGCAATAATAGAACGTTGCTCAGTTGTCATCTTGCTTAGCGCATCAAGAACTTCTTGTTGACGACCTTCAATCACAATCTTTCTAAGATTGAGATTGATAACTTCTTCAGCAAGTGAATCTACTCGTGCTTTTTCTGCAGCAATCTCAAGTTGCTTAGGCGTAGTACCAGCCTCGATAGCACCACTATCTGGTCTGAAGTACTTACCATCAACACCAGCACCCTTGCTTAGTGGTAGTCCACCAAGTTGCTGTTCAATCTGTGCATCAGTAAGTAACTCACCCGGTATTGCCTCCGCTGGACGTGCACGAACATCTTCAGCACGACGGAGTGTTTCATCAGCAAGAGCCTGACCACCCTTGGCACGAGGCTTGATGTTTGCAGATTGCAACTCATCAAGAATCTGAGCCTCAAGGTTTGCAATTTCATTGGCATTATCAACGCTATTGCCCCTGAGTTGTGAGACCTTCATTCTAATTCTGTCTTGGAAGTTGACAATGTTAGAACGCTCGTTAGCCCATTGCTGTTGCATCTTTACGCTGAGTCTTCCCTCAGTCTCTTTATAATTACGCATGAACTTATATTCGTCACTATTGAGACGAATTTTCTGCAAGTAATTGGTTCGTGCTTTTACATCTTCTTCAAGAGCCTTTACACCATACTTATCAACAAGTTGTTGTAATGCATCTTCTGGAAGCAATGGCTGTGGACCATTAGGACCAGTCTTAAACTTGAATGCAAATGAAACACCAGCCTCTTGCTGTCTAGCAAAGTCTGCAAAGTTGTCATGTATTACAGTCAACTTTTCAAGCGCAGAACGTGAAGACCTGTACTCAAGAACTTGCTTCTCAACATCAAGCAAAAGGTCTTCAACCTTTTGTAACTGACCATCAATAGCGGTTGTATCTGCACGCTTTACCAACAAGTTTTTTCTTGTAGAACGAAGACGAGCATGTGTCTTTTCAAGAGTGTTCAACTGTGATTCGAGTCTGTTGATTTCAATTGGCTTTAATGGGTCATTCCATAAAGCATTGAACTCTGCTGGAGTAAATCCAATCTGTTCTGCTGTTGCCTCATCAAACTTGGCAAGAACATTCAAGAACCTGTGTTCGCTTTCACGACGAGCAGCACGAGCATATTCTGGTGTTGAAGCCAACTCATCAAGTTGAGCCTGAATCAATTCATTATCAACCTGCTCACGAACAACTGAGCGCATGGACTTACCCTGAGCAGGTATCTCCATAACAACATCTTCGTTCAACTTGGCTGTGAACGGACGTGTGGTTGGCTTTGGTGGACCAATCTCTGGAACAGCACCCTCAAGGCGCAATAACTCACGCTGAGATGCTTTCTCAGCCGTGTTAATTTCTTTTCTGAGACCAATACGCCTATTCAATTCATTGGCATACTCTTCTAGGAAGTCAGCAAGGGAGTTTGCGCCACGCAACTCCTTGCGCATGAGCCATGCACCCGGGATGTATTTACCGTCAATTGAACGACCCTCAACACCCTGAAGCAGTTTGTCTAATGGAAGACTTGTCTCTTCGGTAAGAACACGAAGTCCTTTAATACGATTAGCGTTCCTTTCGTAAATCAAACCAAAGTAAGAGTCACCAGCATTGATGGTTCGATACTGTCTTGCAGCACGAGTACCTGAGTACTCGTACAAATCTCCACCAAGCAATTCAGCAAACAATTGAGTTACATGCTTATCGCTACCATTCAAGGCAGAATCAATGATTCCAGAGTATCCAAACTCTTTACCATTTCTAATTGCTCTGTTAATTACCTTGTTGATTTCTTTCATTGAACCTTTACCAGTTAGACGCTTACCAGCCTCCAATGCAATCTTTTGGTCTTGTTCAATTTCGGTCATAATCTTTGCATAAAGTTTTTCAAGTTCATCAATCTTTTGTCTTACTGGATTGATTTTTTTTGCAACATATGGAACTTCTATTTGCTTTAATCTTGCAATTGATTCTTGAATGTTTCCACGAAGTTTGTCATACTGACCGGCAGAACTAACTGACGATAGTCTAAAGCCACTCAAATCTTCAGTTTGATTAAACCCACGCATATCAACACTACGTGCACGACGAGTTAATGGTCTACCCCATACTGGATTTTCCCCACGCTCACGAAGAAGTTTAAGAACTTCTTCTTCAAGATATATTGCTTGTGGGTGTCGATAAAAAACACGGTTGACTTCTGCAAGTTTGTCCTGCATGAGAACTGATTCAAGTTCTGGAAGATGCTTACGAATGAGTTCCTGAATGCGTAATGCATCAGTAATCTCTTTCTTCTGGAAACCTTTACCAACTTTTTGTACACGGAAAATCTTTGCCAGTTCTTCACGCAAAGTAATTGAACGTGTTATGTCCTGTGAACGTGTTGTTTGCCTCTGGAGAATTTCTTCCTTTCGTGGACCCCACTCACCAGCCTTCTCAGTAATCTTTTTCCCAGTTGGCTTATACGTTTTACCCTGCATTGTATTTCTTGGGTCAAAACCTTTTTTATCAGAAAAAGTAGATGCAAGTTTGTTGTATTCTTCTTGAATTACTGATGCTTCTGGTTTTACTTCACCAGAATTAAGTTGGACTAATTTCTTATTCCAAAGTTTATTAAACTCTTCGTTTAATGAACCACTAACTTCAACCATTTGTGGATAGACAACTTCTTCTTCAAGTAAACTTTGACGAATAGCCTCAACCTGTTGTTTGGTTGGCTTTCTATCCGGGATAGATTCGACACGCTTACGAACATTTGTAAAGAAATCTTGTAGTTCAATCAAACCATTCTGATGCTCAATAGTTGCTTTAAGTTCTGGTCTAGCAACATTGGAGAGAATTTTGTTATAGTTCTGTTGGTCAACAACACGACCAACATGTGTCATTGCATCTTGCAATGAACGCAATTGGTTATACGACTCACGGTGTAGGTAATACTCTGATATGCCAGCACCAAGGTCAGCAACAACTTCACGGAAACCATTTATCTTGTTTGCATTCTCAATAGCACCACGAGCATATTCATTCTGACCTTTTGTAAGGTTCTTCAACCTTTTTTCATATTCAGCAATCTTTTTGTTTTGTTCAGCAATCTTCTCTGTAATCAATTCCTCTGGAACAATTCCAGCGTATACACCATTTTCCATACCAGCATCAAGTGCTTCTAGCATGTCGTCTCTAAGTACGGTTGCGTTGTAAATATTGTCATTTATTTTCGCAACAGACCTAGCCAACCGTCCTTCGGTATCACGGAACATAAATGTTTCTGTTGCATCAGCCTGACGAAGCAACTCAACAAGGTTTGAATAACGTGAACGAGTAGCACCCTGCATTGCACCAGCACCACGAATGTCATTAGCCAAAGCAGTAGCAAACTCTGGGTCATTCATTGCGTCACGAACAATCAGCCATACTCCAGCCTCACGCAGTTCCTTGAGGCTCGCACCACTTGCACCTGATGTGACCGCATTGGCAACACGAGACTTAACATCTTCAATAGTCAAACGTGACAAAGCAGCGTTTGAGATGCTTCCAGTTGGGTCAATCGTTGACTTAATCACCTGCATATCAGTACCAATAATTCTTTCATTGGTCCACAAAGGACCAATGTTCTTTGGAGTCATTGGTTTGTAACCCTGAATATGAATATCTTCTTCAGCCAAAGCATGAACAATGTTGTCCCAAATATCATCAGACTCAATAACTTTAAGGTGTCCACCAGCAATACCATTAAGCACATTGTCAAGTCTGGTTATTTTTGCAAATTGGTCTTCTGCTTCTTTCAATGCTTCAGCAGCACGTTGACCTTTCAAATCAAGACTTGCAATTGCACTATCAATGCTTCTCATTTTTCCGTCAAGCATTACCATTGCTTGACCTGCAGGTTGGTCAAGAGTTACACCCAATTCAGAAATAATCTTTGGATGGTTCATCACCATCTCATCAAGTGATTTTGTCAGGTCATTCCAAGCAACATCAAGGTCATCAAGAACAGACTGAAGCATGTCAACAACAGCAGTATTTTCTGCACGTGCGTTCACAAACTTAAACCATGCTTGCTTCTGTTTTTCTGCAGCACGAGCAACTAGTTGTTGTGCAGCCTCAAGTTTCTTGAGCATTTCTTCTGGAGTGCCAACTTCTTTCAATCCTTTTGTGAGAGCCTGCACTTCTTCTTTTGCAAATCCACCCTCTTTAGTGAGAACAGTCATGTAGTCTTTCAATGCAGTAATTGCAGCACTACCACTTTGGCGCATCTCTGAGTGCGCCACCTTCATGGCTTGTTCAACTCTCTTGGCATAAGCAGCGGTTTCTTTCAACCACTCTTTAGAGACAGTACCCATCTGCTTTGCTTCTGCAAGAATGCCACCCTCAACTGCAAGACGCATAAACTCTGCAGTACCAAACTGCTGTGCATAATGCTGACCATACTTGGTCATAATCTTGTCAAGGTCTGTCTCAAAGAACTTACCAGCAAAACCATCAGTTGCCTGATTAGCAATCTGATTCAATCTTTCAACACCACCAAGAACATCATCTTTGGTCAATTCTTTTCCAAAGAAGTTTGCACCCTCAATCAAACCACGTGACTTAAACGAAGAAGCAGGGTCAGTCATGTTTAACTTCAAGTACTGACGAATCTCTTCAGCACGAGCAGTAGTCAAACTATTCAACCAGTCACGAGCCTCATCAGTCATCATGTGAGGCAAGTAGTTTTCCTGTGCGTTCAATGTGAACGCCTTATCAACCAACTGGTACTTTGCTTCTACTTCTGTATGGAAGTCTTTGAATATCTGCTTGACCTTGTTGTATGCAACCTCTTCAGTTGGTGTCATCTCACGTGCCCAGTTAAGGGTGATTCCATCAGCCTTGAACTTTGGTGTGTCCAAGAACTTATAAAGTTCTGGACCAGCAGCCTTAATATCTGCCTGCTCCAAGAATGGTGCAACACGCTTTGCATATGCATCCATCATGATGTTTTCTAATGCACGAGCAGAATTATCCATTGTCTCCATGCGTACTGCATAACGTGCAAGTTCAGCATCCATTCTCTGCAACTTTCCATCAACAACAAGTTTGCCAGTACGCAAACCACGACGAAGTGGTTGCATATTACGAGCAGCAGAAGTTCCCTTGGTTGTAAAGTTTTCAGCAAGCCACTCACCACCACGACTACCAGCAACAGCAATTCGAGAACGAACAATTCCACGCTCAAGCATTTCCGCAATCGGACCTGTGAACGGAACTTTTACTTTAGTTCCAACAACATAAAGACCACTCTCTGGTAAGCCAATACGTTTCGCTAAAGCAATACCTTCTTCAGTTCTTCCCAATGCGGTACGACCACGCAACGCAATGTCTTGTACGAGTTCAGCAGATGCACCCATGCCATCTGCAAGTTTTGCAAGATTGGTTGCAAAGCCACGACCACTCTGTCTACTACCAAGAAGTTTTGCAAGTTTGACACCCTCTTGACTTGCAGCACTACGAGCAACTTCTTCTGCAGCCATTCTTGCAACAGCCTCTGGACCAAGAGCCGCAAGTTCTTCTGCGGCCATACCGGCACCACGCATCAATGCAGATTCACCTGCACGAAGTGCAAGGTTCTCTGGAATAGAAGCACCAAGTGTCAACCAGTTAATTGGGTCAAGAGCCAAGTCGCCAAACAAACCTAATGCACGACCCCAATTGCCTTTAACTGGAAACGCTGTACCAAATCCATATGAAACATCTTTGGTCTGATTGAACCAGTCGGTAAGACTTGCTTTGGTATTTTTGTCATGGTCAAGAATGTCAACAACTTCACGAACAGTAGAGATAACTGCACGACGACCAGTATCAAGAACTTCTAGAGGCTTGAGTACTGTCTTGGCAATTGGATTATCAAGAATGTGTGCAAGTACACCCAAAGCACCCGATGGCTTTACTTGACCTGCAGCAGCAGCCTGAATTTCATCAAGAACATTCGGATACTTCATTCCTTGTGAACGTGCATAAGTGTTGAGACCTTGCTGTGCAGCACGGGTCTTCTGGCTCAATGGATTCAAAGGAACCGTATTTGCCTGCTTGACAATTGTGTCAAGAACATTGGGAGCACCACTCGCACCCATTCTGGGTGGCGAGGCGGTGCGTGTAGTAGGGGCTACAACAACTGGCTGTGGTGCTTTAGTTGCGTAAGCCTGTTGTGATAAACCTTGGAGAGCAGAAAGTAAATCTTGCTGAGAAGCCATCATCCACCCATTGTTTTTTGGAGAATAATCCTGCTAAGCATGTCCTGATTAAACGGTGTTTCTCCTCTGGCTTTCAATCCCTCCTGAACTTTCCTTTGTACCAAATCAATTAACTTCTGTTGCTGTTGAACTGGGTCACGAAGATTATCTACAGGAATCTGCGTGACAGCACCACCAGTAGCACCAACCTTATGTGCGGTCACAGGTGCGCCAGCGAGTTCTAACTGGTAGTTCATCTGAGCCTGCTTCATACGCTCATCACGAGGCGTTACAGCGCCAATAGAGCGTTGCTTATTTGTTATTTGGTCTTCAATAGTGTTTGGAAGTTTGACTTTAACTCCAGTTGTATCTTCCAATTGCTTAACCATTGCCATAAAACTTTCGTCAGTCATAAACTCAGACTTACCAGTAGTTCCAATTTGAACAGCCTTGCCCTTTACGTAATCATCAATACGATGTGCAAGAACCTTTGACCAGTTCTTATCTTGCTGTGTTGGCTTAAGGTTCTTTCTACCCGGAACCTGAATGTCAACTTTGCCTTTTATGAAGTCCTCAATAGTTGCAGACTTGTAAACACCAGTTGGCATGTTGTCTTCAGGCTTTGCATACTGGTCACGAATAGCCTTGAGTTTTGGCTCCATGCTTTTCTTGATTGATTCCTTCTGTGCTTCCAAACCAGAGAATACTTCAGGGAATAATTGTTTTGCATCAAACTCTTCGTTTGGATTGCGCATACCATACTTTTCGTAGATGGTGTCTTCATTGGCAATCTTGTACCGTTGTTCATCAACCGATTTGCTTTCAGCAAATAGGTCATCAACCAACTTGTTGTACATGGTAATTTCGTTTGGGTCATTCAACTGGATTGTTCCAGTCTTGTTTACACCGTCACTAAGAATTTTCTTAATCTGAATTGCTGGATAACCACGGTCAATGTAGTCAAGAATTGATGTAGCAATTGGGTCATCACTAGAACGAATGGCATTGGTCTGAGGAGCATAAATTCTTTGGATTTCTTCATCAGTCATGGTCTGCGGTGCTGTGTACGAATTCGAGAATAGACCCATAATTGGGTTAAGAATGTTACTCAAATCGCCAGAATTTCCACCGCCCTTGCGGTTGGCATATGTAGCCAAAATAGGCAAGAAAGCGTTGTAGTCGGGTTGCCCAATCGGTTGCGGTGCCATACCTATAAGTCCTTTGTTACCTAGTAACCAATTTTGATTTGAGCCAACTCGTCAAGAACGTCTTGGCTTGGATTGTTGAAATCTGGAAGTGTCTGGGCAACATTGGCTGGATTTGTAGATACCTGAGGGATACTTCCACCAGCCGCAATAATGGCATCAACAATGCTTTGGTAACGATTTCCAGCAGCCTGTTCTTGTTCAAACTTGGCTTGAGCAATTTGTTGAGCAAGTGAAGCCAAAGCCTGTTGCTGTGCGCTAGCAGCCTGAGATTCATAAGCAGCCCTCTGAGCACCAAGACCAGAAGTACCCATAGTACGAGCCATTTTTGCTTCAGCAAGACGTGAAAGGTCTCCCCGCTTGGCGTTAGCACTCAGCACATCAATCAAACTTTGGAATGCACCAGCACCCTGCTGACCAGCCAACTGTTCAGCCTGAACCTGACCAGCAACATCAGGAGACATTGCGCCATAAGCGTTAAGGTAATCCTGCATCGGATTTGTGACCGCAATATTTGCAGCCGACAATCCAGCATATGGATTGTTCGGATTCTGTGACAAATAATTTTCAAGATTTGTATAACCAGTATCCATCAAACCTTGTGCGGTATTATAACCAGCACCAATATTGCTCATAGCGTTTGAGTAGATATTTCCAATGTTTTGTTTGCCAGTTGTTTCCATCTGACCAATTTGACCAAGTAGGTCGTCAATATTTCCACGGTAACTACCAGAAGTAATTTGGTTAATCATGCCTTGTAAAGCACGTTGCTTTGCTTCGGCAGCAGCAGCGTCTTGTTCTTTTTCATATTGCCATTTTTTATTAGCAAGTATGTCTGATGCTTTCATCCCACCACTAGAACTAGAACCACTCCCACCTCCACCACCAAGCAATTGCAATGCCTGTTGCATTGGTGTTGTGTACGCCATTCCGCCAGTTCCCATTTCTGTTCCAAGAACTTGGCTAGCAATAAGTTGTGCTTGTTGTTCTTGTTGTGCTGCTAAATCTTTTCCAGAAACATATGGAGCAGGGTTTGCTTCTGCTGCTCGAATGTTCTGTTGAACGTTGTAACCAGATGATGGACCTGCATAACTAGCAGTTGGTGTTGGCTGTTGTGCTGTAGCAACAACACGCCGACCACCAGAACCACCCGGAGGACCCCAAGTGCGAACACGGGAATTATATGCGTTAGGGTTTGCTTCGTTAACCATTAGAAACCACTCCTCAATCTCATCAACTCAAGAGCATCCTGCTCAATCTGTCTTGCCTTCTCTGCTTCCAAATCTTGCAATCCAACGTTATAGTTGGATTCAAGTTGTCTTTGACCTAAATCAAACATGCTTTTCTGTTGCGCTAAATCCTGTTGAGCCTGCGCAGTTTGACTAATGCGTTCACGAGCAAAGTCCTGAAGTGCTTTTCTAAAAGCACCAGACTGAACATTTGGACCATAAAGACCACGCTTGACATAACCGGTTCTAACTTGAGGCAAAGCCTTCTCATAACCCTTTGACATATCAGCAAGGTTTCTCTGACCCCGTTGCTGTGAAAGAAAATTAGAATAAGCATTAGCAGCACCAGTAGATGCATACTGGTCCATAAGACCTCTACGACGTGCTTCATAAGCACCTGCATCATACGCCATATTGTTTTACAGCCTTTCTATTTTCTTGAGCCTTTTTTCGATTGGCTTCCATGTCATCAACTTTTTTGTTTAACTTTTCAATCTCCATTACCAATGACGACACAATCTGACGGATTGCTGTCGCATCCGTTGACTTCAATGCTGTCAATGCTGGGATTGAAAAAGAATCCATCAGCCAAATACCTGTCCAGCCAAAATGATTTGGTCATTCACTGGAACATCTGTGCTGTCCAACTTTGCGTAAGTCACAGAACCATCAGCAATCTTTAGAGTGCTTACGGCATTAGTTGCAAGTTTTGCATTTGTTATAGCCGAAGAATTAATGTTCGAACCATCAGACAAACCATCAACATACAACTTAAACTCAGTAAAGTTTGCATTTACTTCTGATGCTTCAGCGACATTTCCATTAGTAAAACTGTGTGGAATTGTAATTGCCATTATCCAGTTACCTTTCGTGTATTGAATTTGTATGAGATACTGTCAATACCCCACGACAGACCATCTGGTCCAGTAAATAAGAGTTGAACAGAACGTGCAAGACCAAGATTTGAACCTCGCACTACTTGCGCACCTTCTGCTTGTAAACCCCACTCACCAACACCCCAACGACCTTCACCCCATAACATTCCAGAAGCGGAGGCATCAATTGCAATACTGAACGCTTTGCGTTCATTACCATTTGCTTCTTCAAAGTTATGGAATACTTTTACGTTGATTGTTCGTGCGGTATCAGCCTGTTTAATAACAATATCTGGTCTACGCCACATTTTCTTTTGTGAATAAGAACGACCATCAACCCAACCAGTTCTGTAGTACGAAGAAAAGTTTGTTTCAACAGTTGCAAGTAAATCGGTTTCCGATTCAAATGCATCAACCTTTAATACTCGTGGTATTGCCGGGTGAATAACCAAACCATATGTAACTCCAGTTGACGCTGTAAAGTCACATCCACCAACAACACCATAGTCATCACTAGTTGAAAACATTGTGAACGCACCACGAGAACCAATGCTTGGGTCATACACAAGATTGACTGTTGCATTTGAAACACTTGTTATCTTTGAGTATGGCAAAGATAACCAAACACGACGATTTACATACGATACAGATATGGTTGAAGTTGCAGCATCATTAACATAATTGTTTGGATAAATTGAGTTAAAGTTATCCGACAAGTCAACGATGGTCGAACCATTGTAAAAGAACAAACCATTTGGATGTGAATAGAAATAAATACCATTCTCTGCAGTGGCAACTTTGGCTGATGAGTCAACGCCAAGTCGTGAAGTCAATTCAACTACAGCAAAGTCTGCTGTCTCGTATCCATACACAATATAAATTGAGTTTTGCTTAAAAACAATTAATTGACCAGCATAAACCGCAAGAGCGGTTATGCGACTGCCACCACCTAGGAAATCAATAAAGTCTTCTGTAGCCCAGTCTTTTGGTTCTGCTTCGTGCGACCATCTCAAACGGTTTGGATAAACCGTACCTGCATCATTTGTACCTGCTGCAAACATTTTGTTTGCATGCACAATAATATGTTCGCATCTTGGGAAGTGGTTTCGTGTTGGTGAGTTGTAGTTATCGTTCCAGTCACCTGCAGTAGCAATTGTGCTAATTGCTGATGCATATGTATTACCTGTTTCCCAAGTATAAACATTTGAACCAGATGTGCCAGTTGCTGTGTACAGAACTTGACCCCAGTTGGCAAAAGAAGCACCAAAAGTATTTGAAGCCACAATGTTATTACCAGATGAATACGCAAGTTGTGTAAAGTTTGTTCCAGATGAATGCCACACACCTGTGTTGTTAGCGAGCATCACTCTGGGTGATGCGCCGTAAAACGAATGCAAACGATACGGATTCCAAGTACCTGCTATTGCCGTAGAGTTAATCTCACGCATTGCACCACGAGTAAACAAACCACCACGTGGGTCAATTTCGACATTCAACATGTCAGGTGACTCATTGCGAGCCAACTGAAACTGGTCAGCCCTAAGGTTTAGACCACCAGTAAAGTCGTCGTAGCGTTCAACGGATACATTGCTCATTGACCAAGCGTTGCTCCAAGCGTCTGCAACCAGCGACGCATAGTTGGGTACTGACGACCAGCAGACATGATAACCGGCTGTGCGCTTGATGCTTTCATCAAGTCACGACGAGCAAGACCAACACCTTCTTCAAATGAGTTCATGTACATCTGTGATAACTGTGCATCTTCTTGGCGTTGATACACTCTTGCCAATACGAAGTATGGCAATAGTGCATGAAACCACTCATCAATGTCAATTGTTTCGTTCACATCTGTTAACCATGTGTAGACAGGGTTTCTGTAAGCACGAACTGTAATTGGGTAGATTGCATCTGGTTTAGCCCACAACTGCAACTTCTTATCCCAGAAAGAATAGAAGTATGGTCGGCTTGCAACATCTGTGTTGCCAAGCCAAATCTCTTCAGCATTGTCATATGGAATCAAAGTAAGACGAGCACCAGAAGTACTTGTATCAACAACGGAAATGATTTCTCGAATATCCCCAATGGTAGAAATTGTATATTCACGTTGGTCGGCTACAGTATTAAATGTGTAGGTTTCTTGCAACCACGGCCATCTACGCTCAAGTGAGTAGATTCGTTGAAATCCTTCACGAGCAAACTGGTCAATAACAGAATCAGGCAAATCCACTTCATCAAGGTCAGCCATGCTCCTTACTTGTGAACGCAAAGTGGTTAGCGTTATGCTCATTTAGCCTGCCCTTTAGACCTTAGGTGTCCAATGCAATAATCCGTACCCCGAGCCTTTGGACCCTCACAGGTGTCCTCATTTGCTATACAGCGGTTGCGACCAATATAAGGCGCAGATGGAGCAGCAATCTTTGCTCCCGCTGTCGGGGCTAGGCGGATGCCAGATACTGGCTGTCCGTAATAAGAGTGGGCAGGTACGGCATTTTTCATATACAACTACCCCAATTTGTTACATATCCCCCATCAGAAAATAAATATTCCGACAGGGGATATAAGGTTATTTATGAAGTGCGACGGTTCAAGTCCCGTGCACCGGTTGGCTTGCCAGCCGTGCGTGGTGGCTTGCTTGCAGTTTTTGCTGGAACCATCTTTTCTGCTGCACGAACAGATGCACGTGCATTGCCACCTGCTGCAGAACCACCCTTGGTGCTAGCAACATAACGTGCCTTTGTAATCGCTTTTGCTGCTGCTTTCTTTTCTGCAGCACTTTTAGTTGCAGCCTTCTTTCGTGCTGCCGACTTAGCAAGTGCTTTATTAACAATTTTTCCAGCCTTCTTCACATTTCCCTTACGGGTTGTTGCGCCGGCTGCGTATTCACCTTCACGGTACATTGGCATAATTAACTCATCTTTCCGTATTCTGAAATACGTTCTGCTTTTGATTCGGTTTTTTCGTGTTTCTTACTTTCCTTTTTTGGAGGGTAGTTAGAAGTCTTTGTGCCAGCCTTAGGACTTGCATCCGCATGACTGGAAAGAATTGAATACTTGTAAGGCATTGTTGCTCCCTTGAAATAGGGGAGTGAGCCAGAAACGCCCACTCCCCCGATTCAATTACTTGCGGTAAATGCTTACCGTGTTTGCTGCGGTGAATACTGCAACAAACGATGCTGACGATGCTGCTGCAACAGTTGCCGAACCGACAAGAGTTACGCCAGATGCACCAGCGGTCAAGGTGATTGCGTGAGTTGAACCAGCAAGGTTCACAACTGAGAATCGGAAACTTGAACCGACACCTTCGTCTGTAAACGCTGCACCCAACTCAGCACCAGTTGGAGTTGTCAACGCACGACCCGTAGTTGGGGTCATGGTGTAAACAACTTCTGCTGCTCCAGCAAGTGTTGCTGCTGCCTGAGTTGTAGCAGCGTCAGTTGCTGCAACTACAGTCACCTTTTCTTCTTTTGCTGCCCATTCTTCAATGCGCTTGCGGGTTACTGCACCCTGTGTGTCATTTGCTAATAGTGGCATGTTGATTTCTCCTTATTGGTAGTTAACTTAGGCGGTCTTTGCCGTGAGTTTGCCCTGCTTCGCACGGTTGCGACAGGTGAGGTTGCCGTAGCACATGATGAGCGCATAGCGAGCATCAACGTCTTCTGGCTTAACAAAGTCCGTCTGAGCGAACCACTTGCTGCTGTGACCGACGAGGGTGAGGTACTTCGTATTGAGGAAGTAGAACACGCCAGCGGTGCAATGCACGTCGTACATTACAGGAGCAGCCTTGAACAACAGGTTCTGGAATCCAGCATCTGCAGTCTTGGTGTCGGTGTAACGCAGGTTTGGCTGAAGAAGTGCTTCATACTTCTCAAACAAAGTCTGAGTGGTCAACAGGGTGTCTGGGTGGTCGTTACCAACCGAAACGCTGTTGTAAGCGGTGCTCATTTGTGCAAGGGTCAACGCAGTTGCGGTGTTTTCCTCGTATGAACGCCAGAACTCGTTGCCTGTGGTTGCTGAGTTGATTCCACCAACGGTGTTGCCGGACTCAACCAAGTTACCAAGGCCGTTCCAGTCTTTTCCGCTGTTGCCAGTTCCGTCAGCAAAGAACATCTGGTTGAACGATTCACGCATTGACTCTTCAGCCTGCATGATTTTTGCTTCAAGCAAGTTGATGATTTCTTGTTCACCATTGTTCTTGGCTTCTTCAATACCGCTGATTGCGATTGAAGCAGCGTACTGCTTCCATTCGTACTCAGCAGCCGAGATGCCTTCTTGTGGTGTCAACGAGAGTGACTCGTAACCGCTGTATGAACCAACAGTTGAGTTCTTTCCGTAGATGAGAGGTTCAACAATCTTCGTACCGCCGTTAAGCATGCGAATGCGACCCTTGTCCATAAGTGCATATGTCAAAGGACGTGCGGTGAATACGTTGTCCGTGAGTTGCGAACGGTAGTTCGCAAGGGTGGTCGAAAGCAACTGGTCAAAGTTGCTGTTGGCTGATGCCATGATTTTTCTCCTTAGTTAGAACGCTAAACGCTTAGTTGCCGTTTGGCGGCTTCAAAAGCATCTCGCAATGATTTAATGGGTTGTGCTGACACATCCGCACTTCCAGCCGAAGAAGTGGTTGAAGCAACTGACGCTTGACGCTTTGAGTCCGTAATTTGCTTTTGCTCTTGCGCCCTCTTCTCACGAAGTTGGCGAACAGTCAAAGCATCTTCGTATACCTTGTCAAACGCAATCTGCTTGTACACCGCTTCCAAATCAGATGAGCCAACGGCTAAAGCCTTTGACACAACTTCATTGGCATCGAAGTCCGAGCCGTATCGTGTTTGAAGCGACTGAATTGTTCGCTCAAGTTCCTGCCTTGCCTTTTCTTGCTCAAAGGCTTGAACCCGACCTTCCAACTGCTTGTACTGCTTTTCAACTGGGTCCATGTACAATTCCTCTTCTTCAGAGGGTTGTTGTCCAACGCCATAATGCTGTGAAAGCAGACTTAAAGTACCCTGTGGGTCGTTTTGCAAGGCTTCTTGCAAAGCGGCACCAAATTGCACCTGTCGCCTTTGCTCGCTGAGTTCCTGAGTCTTACGGGTGTAGTCCGCTTGACGCTGGTATCCAGAAAGCGCCTCTTTGAGTGGCACTCTGATTTCTTCACCGCCAACAGATACGGAAACATATTTGTCTCCGAATTCATCAACTGGAAGCAAGTCAATTTGCTCTTCGGTTAAGGCATCAACTACATCCGCAACTTCTTGAGATTGTCCTACATCTTGTAGGGTCTCTTCAGCCGTGACTTCATTGCTATTTATATCGCTCATTTTTTAGGAGTCCTTTTCGGGTTGCTCTATATGTGGGGTTTATTCGTTACATGCCTTGTGGTGGCATTCCTCCGCCCTGCATGAGTTGCATGAGCAACTCTGGTGGCAATCCTGCAAGTTCAGGTGGTAAACCTGCTGGTGCTCCACCTTGTGGTGGTGCACCTTGCATCATTGCTTCTGGTGGAGGTCCCTGTGGTGGCATACCCGGCTGACCACCCATTTCTGGTGGCATTGGGGGTGGAGGTGCGGTCACAAATGATGCTGCACTCTTGATACCAAAACCATACTGAAGAACATACGTAGCCAACTTTGGCATGTCAATAATTCCTGCTGAAGCAAACGGTGCCATTGCATCAACTACCTGCAATGCCATTTGACGACGGAATGATTCATTGACTGGCTGTGTTGAGCCACCCTCTACTTCAAAGTCAAAGTCACCTTGAATGTAGTCACGGTCAAAGTTTACCCAAATTGGTTGTGCGTCTTTTCCAGCAACACGGATTGCACCTTCTGCTGTCATATATTGCTGTGCAAGCATTACTAGACGACGAGCACATTCTCCAATTCCACGTTCAATGATTGCCAACTTATCGGCTGAACGAGCATTAGATGCATCTTGTGAAATTGCTGCTTCTGTTGCTGTGCGACGAATCTCCGGCATTCCGCCACGCTGGTATTCAGATACACCTGATACACGGTCAATATCTCCAGAGATAAGGTTTGACTGGTTGTAAAACTCTGGTGGACTGATAACTGCCGGCATTGGCGTAATAACATTGCCAAGACCTTCTTCTGAAATAACCGGCACCATTACGTTGTCGTCATCTGACTCCAACGCTGCACGACCATCAGCATCAAATGCTGATTCCTTGTACAACCATTTGCGTGAGAAACGCTTACGGTGATTCATCATCTGTGTACGTGTTTGGTTTAATTCCATCTGCAATGGTTCAATTGCTTCCAACTCTCCCATTGGATAGAAGTGCTCTGGCACTTCATAGTTACGCAACATTACAAATGGATGACCAAATGCAAATGGAATTACGGTTGGATTAACAAGGAACTTATCTCCACCGTCACAGAACACAGACATTTTGCCTGATTCAATGTCGTAGTATTCCCATATTTCAACATACGAATCTTCTTCGCTTTCGCTACGACGTGGACGTACAGTTCCACGCCAGTCATCAATACCCCATTTTGAGTAATGCGAAGGTGCTGCCTCATTTCGTGCAGCAGAGTTATAGCGCTTATCTTTTTTTACATCTTTTAATGGACGACGAACACGCTGTGCAATCCAACGAATGTCCTGCATTGAAGTTGCATCTGCGTCAACAAAAATATCAAATGGTGAGATTCGCTCAACAAACGGTCTGTCTTCGGTGATAATAAAATCTGACTCAGTAATTGATTCAGGTGCTGCCGAAGCGAGTTCGTCAGACACCTCATGGTCGCCAGTTTGTTTTTCAACAAAACGATAACCAGTCTTCAAGAATCCGTGACCAATAACAAGCATGTCTTTTACGGCTGTACGGAATTCTTTCTGACATTCATAATGTCTCCACCAATAGTTAACTACCGCTTCGGTCACAACCGCACGTGGAGCATCTTCGTACTTACGAGCATTAACCATAATCTTTGGATAGTTAACTGAAACGCTTGGCGAAATTACGTTGATTGTTGCAAATGCAATGTTTACTAAGAGTCGGTCTTCTTCTGTCTCTGTTTTGAAATGTTTACCACGATACATGTCAATCATTCGTGCCCAAAGGTCGTCATAACGTTCTTCACGCCTCCAACGCTTTGACTGTTCAATCTTTGACCTGTATCGAGAAATGATTTCAGAATTAGATGTACGTGCCATTAGTCGTTCTGCCCTTCGTGCCAGCCAATATGCTGGTCTAACTTAGTTCCAATTTTGTCAACCTTATTGCCAATCATTTTGAGGAGGATTCGTCCTTCGGCATGTTGTTCCGTATTTTCTTTACGCAACTTTTGCAAGATGACAACGAGTGGTCCCGAGATGATTGCAACCAAAATCGGTACCACGACCATCTCCATCTCAAATCCAACGACTTCCGACAGGCTCGGCATTGATGCCGGCTTCTTTGGCTACACGAACCTGCTCATCAGCCCGTTCTTTAACGGTTGGTCCGTGAAAGTCTTCCTGACCGTAGGTAAACCCTAGGCGAATTGTTTTGACATGGCATTTGAAGCAAATTGAGCCACGACGGGGCAATTCATCTGACTCAAAGGTTGACAAACACTCCAAACAGCGAAATTCTTTCATAAAGATACACCTATCCGTTACCCACGGATATTAAATGCTCCAATTGGCAAAGATTTCTCTTTTTTTTCTTTGATTAGATGCTGTTCCCACCACCCCAAAGTATTCTTTGGTGGTGCTGGGTCGTACCTATATTCTGGAAGCCAAACATACTTCAGCATTTGATTGGCAATGGCTAAAGACATAACACGGTCGTCATGTGGAGAACCATGCATCTTTCCGTTAGCCTCACGCACAAATGAACGAAGTTCACCAATAGTCTTGAAGTCATACAGCAATATGGATTCATCACGGATTGAGGCATTCAACTCGTCAATTGCTAACGGTTTAGAAACGGCTGTGGTTCTCCAACCCATAGTTTCACTAGGGGTTGGATTTCTGGCATTCATTTTGCGTTGACGGTATGTGTTCCTGTAGCCAACACGTTGAAGACCTTTAATTGTTGTTAACCCATGGTTGTTTGACTCAACACCAATTAGGGCATGATTGTAGTAATAACCCAATGCCTTGAGCACCTGTTCTCCAAATAAGTCTGCGTCAATGTGACCGTGCCAATGGGCTACAACTAAACCTGTGTCCGCAGAAATGACATGTGCGGAACTGTAGTCTCCGTGACCAAGACCTTCAGCAACGTCAGCACCAATGACATAGTTTTCGTTTAATGTTGGAAAGTCCCATATTGACAATTCACCACCGTCATTGATAAATGTAAACACATTTTTCCCAATCTCATTTTTCAGATAACCACATTCTGGGTCAACAACATTTATTTGTCTCAGAGCCTCTAGGTCAAAGACTGGACGACCAGAGCGGATAAAGGCTTCTTCTGGATTATCCGGGTATTCCTGTGCCAATTGCCAGTCAGGTAGGTCACGTTTCTTGGCTTCATACCAATCTTGGTCACGGTCTCCAGCAGACCAAGGAAAGAAAATTCCAGTAAATCGGTTTGTCCCAGTCTGAGAGCCAGCCCACAATTGATGAAATATATTGCCCTCGCCATTGGCTGTACTTAGACAAATAACACGACCACCAACGTCTGCAATTGGTTCAATTGATGCCCACGCTTCTTCAGCGTTGGGCAAGAATGCCATTTCGTCAATGATTACTCGATATACGGATTCACCACGAGCAGGGTCATTTCCAGATGGCAAAGACTCAATGGCAGAATCATTAGCAAATACCATTTTTAGTTGGTTGTCTGATAGTAGGTCTGGTCCACGCACACGCATCCACGCAGGAAGCATTTTGTAGCCGTATTTGGTTTTCTGTAGCAA
>Ga0172367_10001633_pt1 | contig 31970 bp, 28 predicted proteins | sample Lak10m_FD_114542 | JGI IMG/M metagenome (GOLD analysis project Ga0172367, IMG submission 114542) | Freshwater microbial communities from Kabuno Bay, South-Kivu, Congo - kab_022012_10m | ecosystem: Environmental > Aquatic > Freshwater > Lake | place: Democratic Republic of the Congo: South-Kivu...
CTCAGGTCGGTGCCCCGGTCAAGTGCCTCGATGACAGTCTCTGCGGTCGCTCCGGGGTCAACCACAGCACTGTCCAGGGCAGTGGGACGTTGGTCGGATTCGGTTACGCTGTTGTCCAGGCGTATGACTTGACCCGGGGCCACGGCCAGCAGGCGACCGTCTTCCATGAGGAGCTCAACCCGCACGTTGCCCGCTGTACGGATGGTTTCGCCATTTTGCAGGGCGTCTCCAGCCTTGAGCTCGCGGCTCACCCCTTCCGCGTTGACCGCGAAGACTTTACCTGTGCCGGTGATGGCGCCGACGGTGGCGATTTGGGCCATGATGATCTCCAGAAAAAAAGAAAATTGAGCGAGTCAGCTCAATTTATGAGTCAATATAGGGGCGAGGGTAATGCACTGCAAGCGGACTGGCTATTGGACTTAAGTACAAATTTGAAGTTTTTTTCAGTGGATCGTTGGCGGCTGGTGGTTGGTTTGCCCGTCAAAGCGCCCAGTCGTAAGTGATTGTGATGGGCGCGTGGTCTGAAAATCTCTCAGTCTTGTAAATGGCTGCTGACTTGGCCAGAGCCGCCAAGGCTTCGGTCGCCAGGTGGTAGTCGAGACGCCAGCCGACATTCTTGGCGTAGGCCTGACCCCGGTTGCTCCACCAGGTGTAGGCCTCGTCGGTGGTGCCGGGGTGTAAACGGCGGTACACATCGACCAGGCCACCGTCGCCGAGCAGCTGGCTCATCCAGGCCCGCTCTTCGGGCAGGAAGCCCGAGTTTTTCTGATTGCCTTTCCAGTTTTTCAGGTCGATTTCCTGGTGAGCAATGTTGACATCACCGCACAGCACAAATTCACGCCCGGTTTTCAGGCGCTGCAAATGCGGGTAGATCGCCTCCAGAAACCGGAACTTGGCCTGTTGCCGTTCATCGCCCGACGAGCCGCTGGGAAAATAACAACTGATGATCGAACGCCTGCTGCCCGCACTGTCGAACCGCAGTTCCAGATAACGCCCCTCGGCATCGAACTCGGGCACGCCCAAGCCGGTGATGACCTCACTGGGCTCGCGGCGGCTGTAGATGCCGACACCGGAGTAGCCTTTCTTTTCGGCAAAGTGAAAGTAGCCGCGCAGGCCGGCCAGATGATCAAAGCGCCCGGCCACGTCGTCGGCCTGGGCCTTGACTTCCTGCACGCAAATACAATCGGGCGCCATTTGACCGACCCAGGCCTGCAAGCCTTTGCTGCTGGCCGAGCGGATACCATTGAGATTGAGGCTGGTTAATTTGAACAAGGACGTTTGCATGACAGAGCGGGAAAAACCCCAAGCTGCTCCGAACCCTGTCCAGGATGCACTGGCGCTGGAATTCGTTCAGTTTGCGGTGGATTGCGGGGTGCTGCGCTTTGGCGAATTCAAGACCAAGGCGGGGCGACTGAGCCCTTATTTTTTCAACGCCGGCCTGTTTGACGATGGCGCCAAACTGGGCCGGCTGGCGCGATTCTATGCGCAGCGCCTGCTTGGCAGCGACCTCGAGTTCGACATGATTTTCGGCCCGGCCTACAAGGGCATTCCGCTCGGTGCGGCACTCGCGGTGGAGCTGGCCCGCCTGGGCCGCAACGTGCCGTTCGCCTACAACCGCAAGGAAGCCAAAGACCACGGCGAGGGGGGCAGTCTGGTGGGTGCACCGCTACGCGGGCGTATCCTGATCGTGGACGACGTGATGTCGGCGGGCACGGCGGTGCGCGAATCCATTGCCCTGATCGAGGCGGCTGACGCCAGGGCGCACGCGGTGGTCATCGCGCTGGACCGGCAGGAAAAGGCCACCGAGAATGGCCTCGACGTGAACCACAGCGCGGTGCAATATGTCCAACAGCAGTTGGGCCTGCAGGTCTGCGCCATTGCCCGCCTTGCCGACCTGATGCAATACCTGGAGCAGCACCGCGTGGCCGGTCTGGCCGACGCCCTCCAGCGGGTACAAGCCTACCGTGAGCGCTACGGCGTCAGTGAGGCAGCGCCATGCCAGTAAATCACTTCATCTCTCGGCTTCGCAGTGCCTGCGCCATGCTCGTGCTGGCGGTGCCCAGTGCCGCGCTGTGGGCCCAGCCAGCCGTTGGCGCCCAGATTTACACCTGTGTGGATGCCAAAGGGCGCAAGCTCAACTCTGACCGGCCCATCGTGGAATGTCTGGACCGCGAGCAGACCATCCTCAACCCGAGTGGCACCGTCAAAGCCAAGCTGGGGCCGGTGCTGACCGCCGCCGAACGCAGCGAGCTCGAGGCCAAAAGAAGAGCCGAGCAGCAGGAGCTCGCGCGTCGGGAAGAAGAAAGGCGCCTGAACCGGTCCCTGCTGATTCGCTACCCCAATCAAGCCGCACACCAAAAAGACAGGGACGAGGCGGTGGCCCAACTCGAGCTGGTCAAGCAAGCGGCGACGGCGCGTGTGGCGGTTCTACAGGCCGAGCGCACCAAACTGGATGAGGAAATGGCCTTTTATATCAAGGATCCGGCCAAGGCACCGCCCAAGCTGCAACGGCAGGTCAGTGAACTCACGCAAACTCTGGCAGCGCATGAGCGTTTTCTGGCTGATCAGGACAGCGAGATCGAGCGCGTCAACGCGCGCTTCGATCAGGAGCTCAAACGTCTGGAGCCACTGTGGCAGGCCAGGCAGACCAGCGGCTCACCAACTCCTGCAAACTGAGGTTCTAAGCCAGCTTCTGCAGCAGCAAGGCGTTGACCTGCTGCGGGTTGGCCTTGCCCTGGCTGCCCTTCATGATCTGGCCGACCAACGCGTTGAGCGCCTTGGCATTGCCGCCGCGGTATTGCTCGACGTTTTTCGGGTTGGCAGCGATCACGGTATCGACGATTTTTTCCAGCGCACCCGTGTCGTTCATCTGCTTGAGACCCTTGGCCTCGATGACGGCATCGACCGAGCCATCGGGGGCTGACCACAGCGCATCGAACACCTGACGCGCTGCGTTGTTCGAGATGGTGCCGTCCTGGATCCGGCCGACCAGTTGCCCCAACTGCGCCGGCGTGACCGGGCATGCGCTGATGTCGGCATCAAGCAGATTGAGCCGCCTCGATACCTCGCCCATGATCCAGTTGCCCACCAGTTTGGGCTGACCGCAAGCCTGGGTGGCGGCCTCGAAATAGGCGGCCACCTCGCGGCTTTGCGTCAGTGTGGTGGCGTCGTAGTCCGACAGGCCGTGCTCGACCACGAAACGCTGCGCCATCACGCGCGGCAGCTCGGTCATCCCGGCGCGCACGCGTTCCACCCATTCGGGTGCGATCACCAACGGCGGCAGGTCGGGGTCGGGGAAATAGCGGTAATCGGCGGCGTCTTCCTTGGTGCGCATGGCGCGCGTCTCACCGGTGTCGGGGTTGAACAGCACGGTGGCCTGCTCGATCGCGCGGCCGTCCTCGAGCTCCTCGATCTGCCAGCGGATCTCGTAGTCGATGGCCTGCTGCATGAACTTGAAACTGTTGAGGTTCTTGATCTCGCGGCGCGTGCCGAGCGGCTCGCCGGGCTTGCGCACCGACACATTGGCGTCGCAGCGGAAACTCCCCTCTTGCATGTTGCCGTCGCAAATGCCGATCCAGGTGACGATCTTGTGCAGCTCCTTGGCATAGGCCACGGCCTCGGCGGTGGAGCGCATGTCGGGCTCGGTCACGATCTCGAGCAGCGGTGTGCCGGCGCGGTTGAGGTCGATGCCGGTCTGGCCGATGAAGTCTTCGTGCAGCGACTTGCCCGCGTCTTCTTCGAGGTGGGCACGCACCAGGCGCACCGACTTTTTCTCGTCACCCAAGTAAAACGCCACTGCGCCGCCCTGCACCACCGGGATCTCGAACTGGCTGATCTGGTAGCCCTTGGGCAGGTCGGGGTAGAAATAATTTTTGCGGGCGAACACGCTGCGCTCGGCAATGTGCGAGCCCACGGCCAGGCCGAACGCGATGGCGCGCTCGACCGCACCCTTGTTCATCACCGGCAAGGTGCCGGGCAAGGCCAGGTCCACGGCGCAGGCCTGGGTATTGGGCTCGGCGCCAAAAGCGGTGGGAGCCCGACTGAAAATTTTGGACTGAGTGGAGAGCTGGGCGTGGGTCTCGAAGCCGATGACGACTTCGTAACCCTGCACCAGCATCTGAGCTGCCGGCTTCTTGTCTTGTTGTGCAGTGTTCATGTTCAGATTCCTTGTGGCTTGGCCGTGTGCCAGGCGGTCGCCTGCTGGAAGCGGTGCGCCACGTTGAGCAGGCGCGCCTCGGTCAGGTAGTTGCCGATCAGTTGCATCCCCACCGGCAGTTGGCCGGCGCGAAAACCAACCGGCAGGCTCATGCCGGGCAGACCGGCCAGCGAGGCCGGCAGCGTGAAGATGTCGGCCAGGTAGTCGGTCAGCGGGTCACTGTGGCCGCCGAGCTTCCAGGCCACGGTGGGCGCCACCGGGCCGGCAATCACGTCACACAGCTTGAAGGCTTGCTGAAAATCGTCTGCAATCATGCGGCGGATTTTTTGCGCCTGCAGGTAGTAGGCATCGTAGTAGCCGTGGCTCAGCACATAGGTGCCGATCATGATGCGGCGCTTCACCTCGTCGCCAAAACCCTGTTCGCGGGTTTTCAGGTACATGTCGTTGAGGTCGGTGTACTGCTCGGCCCGAAAGCCGAACTTGACGCCGTCGAAGCGGCTCAGGTTGCTCGACGCTTCGGCCGGCGCAATGATGTAGTACACCGGAATCGACAGCTCGGTGCGCGGCAGTGAAATGGGCACCAGCCGGGCACCGAGTTGCTCCAATTCCTTCAAGGCCGCATCCACCGCAGCGTGCACGTCGGGGGCCAGGCCCGTGCCAAAAAACTCGGCCGGGATGCCGATGCGCAGCCCGGTCAGGTCGGCGTTGAGGTCGCGCGTGAAGTCCTCGGTGGGTACGTCGAGCGAGGTGGAATCGCGGTCGGGATCGGGGCCGCACATGGCGCCCAGCAGCAGGGCGCAGTCTTCGGCACTGCGCGCCAGCGGCCCGGCTTGGTCGAGGCTGGAGGCAAAGGCCACCATGCCGTAGCGCGAGGCGCGACCATACGTGGGTTTGATGCCGGTGACACCGCAGAACGAGGCGGGTTGGCGAATCGAGCCGCCGGTGTCGGTGCCGGTGGCGGCCGGTGTCAAGCGCGCGGCCACGGCGGCTGCGCTGCCACCCGAGGAACCGCCGGGAACGTGGGCCGTGTCCCAGGGGTTCTTGACCGGACCATAGGCCGAGTTCTGATTGGCCGAACCCATGGCGAATTCGTCGCAGTTGAGCTTGCCCAAAGTCACTGCACCGGCGTCGGCCAGCCGGGCCACCACCGTGGCGTCGAACGGCGAGCGGTAGCCCTTGAGCATCCTGGAGCCCGCGGTGGTGGCGAAGTCGCGCGTGACAAAGATGTCCTTGTGCGCCAGCGGTACGCCGGTCAAAAGCGCGGCATTGCCGGCGGCCAGGCGGACATCTGCAGCGCGCGCCTGCGCCAGCGTGGCGTCGGGCTGCAGATCGAGAAAAGCACCGAGTTCGGTGTGCGCGGCGGCTCGGGCCAGAAAGTGCTGCGCGGTCTCAACGGCCGAAACCTTGCGTTCGCGCAGCAGCGTGGTCAGTTGGGCCACCGTCAGATCGTGCAGATCAGGAGAAATTTGCGTCATGATGAGGCGTTCTTGTTGGTTTATTCAATCACCCGGGGGACCAGGAACAGGCCGTTTTCCTGGGCTGGCGCATTGCGCATATTGGCTTCTCGCTGGTTGGTCTCGCTGGCGCTGTCGTCGCGAAGGCGCAGTGCCACATCGCCCATGATCTCGACCGGGTGCGCCAGTGGGACGATGCCGCTGGTGTCCACTGCGCGCATCTTTTCCACAATGCCGAAGAAATCATTGAGTTGAGTGCGCATACGCTCGCGTTCATCGGCGCTCAGGCCCAGCCGCGCCAAATGCGCCAGCCGGTCGATATCAGCAATGGAAAGTGACATGGGTGTTCAATCGAAACAGGGTGTAAGAGAAGGCCGGAACAAGGCTAAAAAAATAGTTATGCACAGGCAATGGGGTATTATCCATCCCTTGAGCGGCGGCGTGCAGCAGCCCGTCTTCAAGCCCAGAATTTAGCCATTTTGAACCCGTTACCCGGCGATATGCGGGCCGAAGCGCCCCTGTGCCCAAAGGATTTACCCATGTTCGGATCATTCCGTCAGTATTTTTCGACTGACCTCGCCATTGACCTTGGCACCGCCAACACCCTGATTTACGTGCGCGACAAGGGCATTGTGCTCGACGAGCCCTCGGTGGTAGCCATTCGCCACGAAGGCGGCCCCCAGGGCAAGAAAACCATCCAGGCGGTCGGCAAGGAAGCCAAAGCCATGCTCGGCAAGGTGCCCGGCAACATCGAAGCCATCCGCCCCATGAAAGACGGCGTGATTGCCGACTTCACCGTGACCGAGCAAATGCTCAAGCAGTTCATCAAGATGGTGCACCCGCGCTCGATCTTTCGACCCAGCCCGCGCATCATCATTTGCGTGCCCTGTGGCTCGACCCAGGTCGAGCGCCGCGCCATCCGCGAAAGCGCGCTGGGCGCCGGTGCCAGCGACGTGTACCTGATCGAGGAGCCGATGGCTGCGGCCATTGGCGCCGGTTTGCCGGTAGCGGAAGCCAGTGGCTCGATGGTGGTCGACATCGGCGGCGGCACGACCGAGGTCGGCGTGATCTCACTCGGCGGCATGGTGTACAAAGGCAGCGTGCGCGTCGGCGGCGACCGCTTTGACGAGGCCATCATCAATTACATCCGGCGCAACTACGGCATGCTCATTGGCGAACCCACCGCCGAGGCCATCAAGAAAAACATCGGCTCGGCCTTTCCAGGCAGCGAAGTGCGCGAGATGGAAGTGCGCGGCCGCAACCTGTCAGAAGGTGTGCCGCGCAGCTTCACCATTTCCAGCAATGAAATCCTCGAGGCCCTGACCGACCCGATCAACAACATCGTCTCAGCCGTGAAGAACGCGCTGGAGCAAACCCCGCCCGAGCTCGGTGCCGACATTGCCGACCGCGGCATGATGCTCACCGGCGGAGGCGCGCTGCTGCGCGACCTGGACCGCCTGCTCGCCGAAGAAACCGGCCTGCCGGTGCTGGTCGCCGAAGACCCGCTGACCTGCGTGGTGCGCGGCTGCGGTATGGCGCTGGAGCAGATGGAACGTCTGGGCTCCATTTTCACCAGCGAATAAACAGGCGCCGCAGCGATGCCACTTGGTACGCTGGACAACACGCCACCGCCGTTTTTCAGGCAGGGTCCGTCCGCCCTGTCCAGGCTGGTTTTTTTCAGCGCGCTGGCGCTCCTGCTGATGGTGGCCGATGTGCGCTTTCACGTCACCCAGCCGCTGCGCGACGTGATTGCCACCGCGCTGTATCCGGTGCAGTGGCTGGTGCTGCGCCCGGTCATCTGGGCGCAGGGTGGCAGCCAGTATTTTGAATCCCTGAAAAGCTCCCAGTCCAGGGAAGCAGCGGCCCAGTATCAGCTGGGGCTGCAGTCCCAGCGGGCCCAGCAAGTGGAGCAGCTCACGCTCGAGAACACCCGTCTGCGCGCCTTGCTGGAAATGCGCGCACGCATCAACACGCCGGCCCTGGCGGCCCAGGTGCTGTACGACGCCGCCGACCCCTACACCCGCAAGGTCATCCTCGACCGGGGCGCGCTCAATGCCGTGGCCGCAGGCGCACCGGTGCTGGACGAATGGGGTGTGCTGGGCCAGGTCACGCGGGTTTACCCAGCGGTGAGCGAAGTCACCCTGATCACCGACCCCAACCAGGCGATTCCCGTGCTCAATGCGCGCACTGGCGCGCGCGGGCTGGCCTTTGGCAGCGCCAGCTTGCGCAGCGGCTTGCTGGAGTTGCGCTACCTGGATGCCAATGTCGACATGGTTGCCGGCGACCTGCTGACCACCAGCGGCGTCGATGGCGTTTACCCGCCCGGTCTGCAGGTGGCCCGCGTACTGCAAACGGAAAGCCGGGCCGACTCGGCTTTCGCCCGCATCACGGCGGCACCGGTCGCCCGGCTGGACGGCAGTCTGCATGTGCTGGTGCTCAGACCCATGACGGCTCAGCTGCTGGCCAGGCCTGTGCCAGCAGGCGAGTCCGGGCGCGGCAGCCAGGGAGCTCAGCCATGATCATGCCGCGCGGCCAGCAATTGCTGCTGCCTGCCAGTTCGCTCTTCATCTGGAGCAGCCTGCTGGCCGCCTTGAGCTTGAACATGCTCGCCAACATGGGCTGGTTCGGGCGCGCCGCCTGGTTGCCCGATGTGCTGGCGCTGACGCTGGTGTTCTGGACCATCCACCAGCCGCTGCGGGTGGGGATGAGCGCGGCGTTCCTGCTAGGCCTGACGATGGACGTGCACCAGGGCGCCTTGCTCGGCCAGCACGCGCTGGCCTATGCGGTGTTGAGCTTCCTGGCCATCGCCATGCACCGCCGCCTGCTGTGGTTCAGCGTGCCGTCGCAGGCGGCGCAGGTGTTGCCGCTGTTTGTCGCGTCGCACGCCTTGATGTTGTTGGTGCGTCTGCTCGCCGGCGACGATTTTCCGGGCTGGTCGCTGCTGCTGGCACCGGCCCTCGAGGCATTGCTGTGGCCCTTGGTCAGCGTGGTGCTGCTGCTGCCGCAAAAACGCGCGCCCGATCCGGATGCCACCCGGCCGTTGTGAGCCTGCAGGCCATGCCCTTGTGCTGACGCGTTCATGAAGGTCATCCGCAACGTCCAACTCGAACTCGCCCGCTTTCGCCTGCGGGTGCTGGTGGCCAGCCTGCTGGTGCTGCTGTGCTTTGGCCTGCTGGTGGCACGCCTGGTCTACCTGCAGGTGCTGCGCCATGACGACTTGCTTGGCCAGGCTGAAAACAACCGCACCGCCGTGCTGCCGATCGTGCCCAACCGCGGCCTGATCCTGGACCGCAATGGCATCGTGCTGGCCACCAATTACTCGGCCTACACGCTCGAAATCACGCCGTCCAGGGTCGCCGACCTGGCGCAAACCATCGACGCGCTGGCGCAGCTCATCGAGATCACGCCGCGTGACCGGCGCCGCTTCAAGAAACTGCGCGAGGAAGGCAAGAGTTTCGACTCCATCCCGCTGCGCAGTCGTCTCAGCGATGACGAGGTGGCGCGTTTTGCAGCGCAGCGTTACCGTTTCCCCGGTGTCGAGATCAAGGCGCGGCTGTTTCGCAGTTATCCCTACGGTGAGCTGGCCAGCCACGTGATCGGCTACATCGGGCGCATCAACACGGCAGAGAAAGAAGCGCTTGAGGAATCCGAGGACGCTGCCAATTACCGCGGCACCGAATACATCGGCAAGCTCGGCGTCGAGCAAAGCTTCGAGACCCAACTGCACGGCACCACCGGTGTCGATGCCATGGAAACCTCGGCCGGTGGCCGCGCCACGCGGCGCCTGTCGAACCAGCCCGCCCAACCAGGCGACAGCGTCAAGCTCTCGATCGACATCAAGCTGCAGAAACTCATCGAGGACATGTATGGCGAGCGCCGTGGTGCGCTGGTGGCACTCGACCCCAAGACCGGCGAGGTGCTGGCCTTTGTCAGCAAGCCCACCTTCGACCCGAATCTGTTTGTCGAAGGCATCGACCAGGAAAGCTGGCAGGGGCTCAACGAATCCATCGACAAGCCGCTGCTGAACCGGGCGCTGCGTGGCACCTATCCGCCAGGCTCCACCTACAAGCCGTTCATGGCGCTGGCGGCACTGAGCACCGGCAAGCGCGATCCGCGCACCATCATCAACGACCCCGGCTTTTTCATGTTCGGAGGCCATCGATTCGGCAGCCCCGAGAACGAGCGCGGCGGCCCGATGGACATGCACCGCGCCATCGTCGAGTCGAGCAACGCCTACTTTTACTCGCTGGCCAACGAGCTTGGCGTCGATGCCATGCATGACTTCATGGCCCCACTGGGCTTTGGCCAGCTCACCGGCATCGACATCAAGGGCGAAGTGCGTGGCGTGCTGCCCAGCACAGCCTGGAAGCGCAACTACTACAAACGCCCTGAGCAGCAGCGTTGGTACGCTGGCGAGACCATCTCGCTGGGCATTGGCCAGGGCTACAACAGCTTCACCATGCTGCAGCTCGCCCAGGCCACCGCCATTCTGGCCAACAACGGCATCAAACACCCGCCACGGCTGGTGCTGGCGACACAGGAGGCCCGCAGCCGGGCCACGGTTGCGGTAGCGCCTGCGCCAGCCGAGGATTTGGGGTTCAAGCGCCAACATCTGGACATCATTCGACGCGCCATGGTCGACGTGACACAGGTCGGCACGTCGCGCCGCGTATTCGCCGGAGCGCAATACCTCAGTGGCGGCAAAACCGGCACGGCGCAGGCGGTATCTCTTGGCAAAAACGAAAAATACAACGCCGCGCGCATGGCCGAGCGCCAACGCGACCACGCGCTCTACATCGCCTTCGCGCCCGCCGACGACCCCAAAATTGCACTGGCCGCGATTGTCGAGAACGCCGGTTTCGGTTCGATGTCAGCCGCCCCGATTGCGCGCAGGGCGTTCGATTACTGGCTGCTGGGCCACTACCCCAACGACGAAGACATGGCCTTGGTGCGCAGGGGTCAAGCTTCAGCGCCCGTGGGCCAGCCGCTGCTGGCGGCAGACCTTGCCTGGCCCCGCGGTTCTGCGGCGGCTGCCGTCGCTTTGCAAGCTGACTCGGCCGCTTCGGGATCGATTCAGTAGAAGCGGTGCCGCCTCAGCGCACAAACGCGTCATAACTGGTTTTCAGGATCAGCGCGCTGACCACCAGCAAAAAAACCACGCGCACAAAACCGGTGCCATGTTTGAGCGCCAGCCGTGTGCCAGCCAGGCTGCCGAGCACATTGGCAAGCGCCATGGCCAGCACAAAATGCCACCAGATATGGCCCTTGGCGATGAACAGCGCCAGCGCCGACACATTGGTGGCGGTGTTGACCAGCTTGGCCGCCGCCGAAGCGCTCAGAAAATCGTAACCCAGCACGCGCACGAACAGAAACACCAGAAAGCTGCCGGTGCCAGGGCCAAAAAAACCGTCGTAGAAGCCGATCACGCCGCCAATGCCAGCAGCGACGAGTTGCTCCTGCAAGCCGGAATAGTTCGGGGCATGGGTCCGACCCAGTTCTTTCTTGGCCAGCGTGTACACCAGCACCAGCAGCAGCACAAAGGGCAACACCTTGCGTAACAATTCGGGCGATACCACCGTGACCAGCCAGGCCCCGGCGAACGATGCCAGCAGTCCGGCACCCGCTGCCGGCAACAGCGCCACCCAGCGCATCTGCACCTTGCGGCTGTACTGCCAGGTGGCCATGCCCGTGCCCCACACCGAAGCTCCCTTGTTGGTACCGAACAGCGTGGCCGGGTGCGCGCTGGGAAAAGTGGCAAACAGGGCGGGGATCAGAATCAGTCCGCCGCCGCCCACGATGGAATCGACAAAACCGGCTAACAGCGAGGCGACAGAGACAATGAGCAATTCCATGGCCGGATTGTCACACTTGGCAGCCGCTTGGACTTACGCAAAATTGTCCCGGCTAGGCGCGCCGACGCAGGCAGTACAGGCGTACGACAAGGAGGAGCAACGACGCCGGGACGGTTTTGCGTAAGTCCCATTGAAAAAGGCACCGGGGTTGCCGGTGCCTTGTCATTATTTTGTGTTGTCTGACCCTGATGGGTCTGATCTCCTGGGGCCTTTCACCTTGCACAGTTTTGATGCGCCCGGTGATGGTGCGAATGTATGCGTCATTCAGGTGCCTTGTTATCCGGAATTACCCTAGTCGGGCGCTGTTTTGGTGCGTAGATGTGTCAGTCCCCCGCAGCAATCCAGCGTGCCGCCTTTTCGGCCATCATCAGCGTGGGCGAATTGGTGTTGCCGCTGGTAATCACCGGCATGGCCCCGGCATCGACCACGCGCAAACCGGCAATCAAGCCGCCCGGCCCGCGCACCCGCAGATGCGCGTCCAGCACCGCCAGCGGATCATCGTCGCGGCCCATTCGGGTGGTTCCCACAGGGTGAAAAATGGTGGTGGCGATGTCGCCCGCCAGTCGCGCCAGATCGTCGTCGCTCTGGTACTGCACACCGGGCTTGAATTCCTGCGGCTGGTAGCCCGCCAGCGCCGGTTGCGCGACGATGGTGCGCGTGAGGCGCAACGAATCGGCAGCCACCTTGCGGTCGGCCTCGGTGCTGAGGTAGTTGGGTGCAATGGCTGGGGCTGCCGCAACATCTGGTGACTTGATCTGCACGCTGCCGCGACTCGTGGGGTTGAGGTTGCAGACGCTGGCGGTGAACGCAGCAAAGCTGTGCAACGGTTCGCCAAACGCCTCCAGGCTCAGTGGTTGCACGTGGTACTCGACGTTCGGGTAGGGCTGGCTCGCGTCGCTGCGCGTGAACGCGCCGAGCTGGCTCGGCGCCATGCTCATCGGGCCGCTGCGACGGAGCGCATATTCGAGCCCGATCATGGCCTTGCCCCACAGCGTGCTGGCCTGCACGTTGAGCGTCTTGACACCCTTGACCTTGTACACCGAGCGAATCTGTAGATGATCCTGCAAATTGGCGCCGACGCCGGGCGCGTCATGCAGCACTTCGACGCCATGCTGTTGCAGCAGGGTGCCCGGACCGATGCCCGAGAGCTGCAAAATCTGCGGCGAGCCGATGCTGCCGGCGCTCAGGATGACCTCATTTGCGGCCTGCGCGCTGACCCGGCCGGCGGGCGTTTGCACCTCGACGCCGGTGCAGCGCAGCTGGCCACCGGTCAGCTTTTCGATCGTGAGTTTGACCACCTGGGCCGAAGTCCAGAGCGTGAAGTTGGGGCGACTGGTGCAGACCGGGCGCAAAAAAGCCTTGGCAGCGTTCCAGCGCCAACCGCTTTTCTGGTTCACTTCGAAATAGCCCACGCCTTCGTTGTCGCCCTGATTGAAGTCATCCGTGGCAGGAATGCCGGCTTGCTGCGCGGCTTTGGCAAAGGCGTCGAGAACGTCCCAGCGCAGGCGCTGTTTCTCGACCCGCCACTCGCCGCCAGCGCCGTGAAATTGCCTGAACCAGCCCAGCGTGTCAGCCTTTTCAAGCCCGTCGAGCCGGTAATGGCTTTCATGCGCCATGAAGTCGGGCAGGCTGTTGTGCCAGCACCAGGCGTCATCGCCGGTGAGTTGCGCCCAGGCGTCATAGTCGCGCGCCTGGCCGCGCATGTAGATCATGCCGTTGATGCTGCTGGAGCCGCCCACCACCTTGCCGCGCGGGTAGCGCAAGCTGCGCCCGTTCAGTCCGGCATCGGGCTCGGTCTTGTAGAGCCAGTCGGTGCGCGGGTTGCCAATGCAATACAGGTAGCCCACCGGAATATGAATCCAGTGGTAGTTGTCCTGACGGCCCGCCTCGATCAGCAAAACCTGTTTGGACGCATCGCGCGTCAGGCGGTTGGCCAGCAGGCAGCCAGCCGTGCCGGCGCCGATGATGATGTAGTCGTAGTGAGTGTTCATGGCAAAACTTATTGGTTTGTCGCGGTCATGGTGCCGCTTGGGCCTTGTCTCGGCAACCATTTTGCCCCATGGCCCGGACCATGCCGAAATAGTCCGCCGCTGCCGCGTTGCCGTTACCGTTACCATTCCGGACTGATCCACTTTCACCATGCCTGAAGCCGCTCCCACGCTGACCCTGCAAACCACCCCCGAAGGCGCTCACTGCGCCATGCTGGGTGGCAGCTGGAGCGCGGCGCCCTTGGCCGAACCGGCCAGCTGGCGTCGCATCAGTCAGGGCTTGGCTGACTTGGTCACCAAGGGCAGCGTGCGTTGGGACTTGCGCGCCATCAGCCGACTGGACCACGCCGGCGCCCAGGTGTTGTGGAACCACTGGGGCCACCAATGGCCGGCGCAAGTGCAGCTGAACGCTGGCCAGCGCACCATGCTCGAGCGGGTCGCGCACTTCACGGCGCCGGCCGTCAAGCCGGCACGCCGCTCGGCGCGGCAAGCCTTCCTGCATCTGGGCAAGCTGCTTTGGCTGGTGTGGGACCACGCACTGGGGATGCTGGCGCTGGTGGGCCAGTTGCTGCTCGATGGCTTGCGCTTGCTGCGAGCGCCCGGGCGCGGCCCGTGGCGCGACGTTTCGGGCCACATCTACCACATCGGCGCGACTGCACTGCCAGTGACCGCCCTGGTGGGCTTCACCATCGGCGTGGTGCTGGCCTACCTGATGTCGCGCCAGCTGCGCCAGTTTGGCGCCGACACCTTCATCGTCAACATCCTCGGTCTGGCGATCATTCGTGAGCTGGGTCCGATGCTGGCGGCCATTTTGATCGCCGGGCGTTCCGGTTCTGCCATCACCGCGCAGATCGGCGTGATGCGCGTGACCGAAGAGCTCGACGCCATGCGTGTCATGGGCATCGCCCGAGGCTATCGGCTGGTGCTGCCGCGCGCCATCGCCATGGCCGTTGCGATGCCGCTGATCAGCGTCTGGACCACGCTGGCCGCGCTGTTGGGTGGCATGCTGGCGGCCGATGTGGTGCTGGGCGTGACACCAGCGTATTTTTTTGCCACGCTGCCCGATGCCGTCGAGATCAGCAACCTGTGGCTCGGCCTGGGCAAATCGGTGGTGTTTGGACTGCTGATTGCCCTGATCGGCTGCCACTACGGCTTGCGCGTCAAGCCCAACACCGAAAGCCTGGGTCAGGGCACCACCACCTCGGTCGTCACCGCCATCACGGTGGTGTTGCTGGTGGATGCGGTCTTTGCCGTGCTTTTCAAGAGTGTCGGCATATGAAGCAGCCGGTGCGCCAGCCCGTGGTCGAGATCGACAAGTTGTGGTCGGTGTTTCACGAGGCCGGGCGCGACATCGTGATCCATCAGGACCTGAGCCTACGCATCGACACCGGCGAACTGGTGTCGATCGTGGGCGGCTCGGGCAGTGGCAAAACCGTGCTGTTGCGCCAGATGCTCGGTCTGGAGCTGCCTGCGCGCGGACGCGTCACGGTACTCGGTGAGGCGGCATCGGGCATGGGGCGCGAGGGTGCCGCGAGTCGGGTTGGCATGCTGTTTCAGCACGGCGCGCTGTTTTCTGCCTTTAGCGTGCTCGACAACATCGCCTTCGCCCTGCGCGAGCTCAATACACTGCCGCGCGACCTGATCGTCGACGTGGCCATGGTCAAGCTGCGCATGGTCGGGCTCGAACCCTCGGCGGCGCACAAGATGCCCGCAGATCTGTCGGGCGGCATGATCAAGCGCGCAGCGCTGGCGCGCGCCCTCATCATGGACCCGCCGCTGCTGCTGCTCGACGAGCCCACCGCGGGCCTCGACCCCGGCAGCGCCGACGAATTTTGTGCGCTCCTGCAGTCGCTGCACCAGGAACTGGGCCTGACGGTGGTCATGGTCACGCACGACCTCGACACGCTGCTGGAACTCAGCACCCGCATCGCCGTGGTGGCCGACCGGCATATCGTGGCCGACGGCAGCGCCGCCGAGGTGATGGCGCAACCGCATCCGTTCATCAGGGAGTTTTTCCTGGGCGAGCGCGGCAGGCGTGCCAGCGCCTTGTTGCAAGAGCCGCTTTACGGACCGTCGAGCTTACTTGCCAATACAAAAACTTGAGAAGATCACCCCGAGCAAATCGTCCGAGCTGAACTCGCCGGTGATCTCGCCGAGCGCGTTTTGCGCCAGCCGCAGCTCCTCGGCCAGCAGATCCAGCGCCTGCGCATGGCTTTGCAGGTGACCTTGAGCGGCCTGCAAATGGGTTTGAGTCAGGTGCAGGGCGTGCACATGGCGCTCTCTGGCCATGAACACACCTTCGGAGCCTGACTGCCAGCCGGCCACCTGAAGCAGCCGATGGCGCAAGACATCGAGCCCGGCGCCGGTTTTGGCCGATAGCTGCAAGCCTTCGGGCAGGCTTTGCGGCGGCACGGCGTCGAGCTTGTTCCAGACCTCGATCACCGGCACCTGCCTGGGCATTTTCTCTGCGAGTGTCCGGGCGATTGCGGCATCATCGGCACGGTAATCGGCTTGATGCTGGCGCGTCAGGTCATGCAGGAACAGCACCGCATCGGCTTGCGCAATGGCGTCCCAAGCGTGGGCGATGCCAATTCTTTCAACCTCGTCGTCGCTGTCACGCAGTCCGGCGGTGTCCACCACATGCACCGGCACGCCCTCGATCTGGATGGTTTGCTGCACCTTGTCGCGTGTCGTTCCCGGGATGGCGGTGACGATGGCCAGCTCGGCGCCGGCCAGCGCATTGAGCAGGGACGACTTGCCGGCGTTGGGTTGGCCCGCGATCACCACCTTGATGCCTTCGCGCAGCAACGCGCCTTGCTGCGCGCGCGCCATCAGCGCCGTCAAGTTCTGGAGCAGTGCGTCGAGCTGCCCCTGCGCGTCGGCCTTTTGCAGGAAGTCGATCTCTTCCTCGGGAAAATCGAGCGTTGCCTCGACCAGCATGCGCAAATGGATCAGGGCATCGCGCAGCTGGTGGACTTGCTGCGAAAAAGCCCCGGCCAGCGAGCGGCTCGCGCTGCGCGCTGCGGCCTCGGTGCTGGCGTCGATCAGGTCGGCAATGGCCTCGGCCTGCGCCAGGTCGATCTTGTCGTTGAGGAAGGCGCGCTCGGAAAACTCGCCCGCGCGCGCCAAGCGCAGGTGCGCCAACAGTGGCTGGCCACGGTGGTCGAGCTGCGCGGCGGCTTGCAGGCAACGCGCCACCAGCAGTTGCAACACCACCGGCCCGCCGTGCGCTTGCAGTTCCAGCACGTCCTCACCGGTGAACGAGTGCGGTGCGGCAAAGTACAGCGCCAGGCCGTGATCGATGGCGCTGCCGTCAACGTCCAAAAACGCGGTGTAAGTGGCCTCACGCGGCTGGAGCGTGCGCCCGCACAGCACCTGGGCCAGAGCTTGCATGCCCGCCCCGCTGATCCTCACGATGCCGACCGCACCGCGCCCCGGCGCGGTGGCGATCGCAACGATGGGGTCGCGTTTGGCTTGATGCACCTTTTGGCCTCCAGCCCTTTTATAACCTAAGCAAGTTGCTCTGTTTACCGCAGCAAGCTGGAAGTCATCCCACCCAGCAATCAGGAAAACTTGGGCAGGTGGAACTTGGGCGGTACACCCATGCGGGTGTTGATGACCCACTGCTGGGCGATCGACAGCACGTTGTTGGTGATCCAGTACAACACCAGACCGGCCGGGAAGAAGAAGAACATCACGCTGAAGGCCAGCGGCATGAACCACATCATCTTGGCCTGCATCGGGTCGGGCGGAGCCGGGTTCAGCGAGGTTTGCAAAATGGTGGTCAGCGTCATCACGATCGGCAAGATGTACAGCGGGTCAGGGCTGGAAAGATCGTGAATCCAGCCGATCCACGGCGCGTTGCGCATCTCCACGCTGGCCAGCAGCACCCAGTACAGCGCAATGAACACGGGGATCTGGATCATGATCGGAAAGCACCCACCCATGGGGTTGACTTTTTCTTCACGGTAGATGCGCATCATCTCTTGCTGCATCTGTTGCGGGTTGTCCTTGAGGCGTTCACGCATTTCGGTGATGCGCGGGTTAACCGCTTTCATCTTGGCCATGCTGGCGTAGGCTTTGGCGTTGAGCCAGTAGAACGCAATCTTCAGCAACAACACCAGCGCCACGATCGACCAGCCCCAGTTGTTGAGCAAGCCGTGCAATTTGTCGAGCAGCCAGTACAGCGGCTTGGCCAGGATGGTCAACCAGCCGTAGTCTTTGACCAGTTCAAGTCCGGGGGCCAGCGCCTCCAGAACTTTTTCTTCCTGCGGGCCGGCGTACAGCGTGGTCGCGATCGTCTTGCGCGCACCCGGCGCAATCGACTCCAGCGGCGCAATCATGCCCACCGAGTAGAGGTTGGTGTCCACCTTGCGCATGAACAACTCGCGCTTGATGCCGTCTGCCAGCAGCCAGGCGCTGGCAAAGTAATGCTGCACCATGGCCACGTAGCCGTTTTGTGCGCTCTTTTCAATATCGACCTTACCCTTTTCAATATCTGAAAAATCGACCTTCTGGTATTTCTGCGCGTCGGTGTAGACGGCCGGCCCGGTGAAGGTGAAATAGAACGACGATTCGCCCGCCGGCTTGTTGCCGTCGCGCACCAGCTGCAGGTAGAGCTGCGGCGCAACCGCAGCTGCACCGACATTGACGACCTCATGCTTGACCGCCACCACGTAGCTGCCGCGTGTCAGGGTGTAAGTCTTGACCAGCTGCACGCCGCCGACTTCGGGCGACTCGAAGCGCAGCTCCAGGCTTTGGCTGCCCTCCGGCAACGTGCGCTCGCCGGGCGCCAGCGTCATCAGCGTCTTGTGGGTCGGCATCGCCGGGCCACCCGCGCCGGCAATCAGCCCGGAATGGGCCAGGTAAACACGGTCCTTGCTGTCGTCGAACAGCACGAAATTGCGGCTTTTGTCTGCCATGTCGGCGTGCTTGAGCATCTCGGCCCTGACCAGCGAGCCACCTTCGGTGCTGAAAGTGAGTTTGACAACGTCGGTCTCGACCTGCACCAGCTGCGCTGCCACAGCGGGGGTGGCTGCAGGCGCCACTTGGGCAGGAACCGCCCCGGCAATCTGGTCGGCGCCCGCCACGCTGGCGCTGGCCGCAGGGACGCTGGCCGGAACTTCGCTTGGCACGCTGCCAGGGACGCTGGCCGCTTCCTGGGGCTGCACCACAGCCGGTGAACTACCAGGGAAAAAGGTGGCTTTGCGGCCGTTGTAAAGCTGCCATTGATCCCACAGCATGACCAGGGAGAAACCAAAAATCACCCACAAGATGGTTCGGCGGATATCGTTCATGAGGACTTCTTTTGAGAGGAAGAGGGAATCAAGCGGGTAAGCAAACCGGACGGTGCCTCAGGCGAAACCTCAGGGACAGGATCGACTCCGCCATCACACCAGGGATGACAGCGCCCGATGCGACGCAACATGAGGTAGCCGCCTTTGGCCGCACCAAAGCGTTGCAGGGCCTGCAGCGCATAAACGGAACAGGTCGGCTCGAAGCGGCACGACGAACCCAGCCACGGGCTCAACAACAAACGGTAGGCCTTGATCAGACCGATCAGCAAACGGGTCATCATGCTTGCACTGGCGCGTGAACCTGCGGCAGCGCTTGCGCGGCGCGCTCCAGCAACTGCTGCAACTCGGCGCGCGCTGCCAGCTTCAGGGCGTCAGAGCTCGCGCTGACGAACTGCGCCCGGTCAAAGCTACTGCGCAGTCGCACCACATAGGCGGCCACTGGCAAGCGGGCTTGGTACAACGCGCCCACGGCGTAAATCTGGCGTTTCAGGGCGTTGCGTGTCACGGCGCGCCTGGCCCAGCGTTTGGGCACCATGGCGCCGAGCCAGACTGTGGCCATGTTGAACATGGGCTTTACGGTCGAATCCACCGGTTCAACATCCAGCGCCAGCGCATGCAAGGCAAAGTGCGGGGTGCGCGACAGGGTCGAGCCCGCAAGCACGGCTTGAAACTGACGCCGACTTTTGAGCCGTTGCAAGGTCAGGCAGGCGTTTCAGCAAATATTGGCAGACTGCGCCCACTGATTGATCAGACAGCCAGACGCTTGCGGCCTTTGGCGCGGCGTGCGTTAATCACGGCACGACCGCCACGGGTTTTCATGCGCACCAGAAAGCCATGCGTACGGGCGCGACGAATCTTGGAGGGTTGGTAAGTGCGTTTCATTGTGAAATCCTAAGAAGCCCGGAGGCACCCTGCCCCCGTGAGTTTGATTGATGCCAGCGGCATGAACGGTATTTCGCCCGAACAGTTCAGGTGAACCGCAGATTATCGCAAACTTTTTGGCGAGCGCTGAACCGGGCTTCAGGTGCCAGCTCAGTCCGCAGTGACCAACTTCCACGGACCATTGCCCGCTTTGCAGGCGGTCCAGGTGGATCTTTTGGCGGCTTGCTTGCTGGCAAACACTGTAAAAAGAACGCGTTTACACAAGCTGCCGTCTGCGCCAACCGATTGATTCAAAACCAAAAAATCACCTCCGGCACCTGTGTCCGGGTTGCTCCATCGCACGCTTTGCAGCAGTTCGTCGGCATCAAGGGCTTCTTTTGCGGTGTCCAGAAAAAGGCGCAAATCCTGGTCCTGAAACGTCTCGGCCGGCGTGCCCTTGAGAATGCTGATCCAGCCCGCAGCGCCAGCGATCACGCTGGAGCTCGCCAAAAAGCACAGCAAAAACGAATTTCTCCAGGCAGATCGCGACATCTTGCGAATGAGATGGGTCATAAGGGATATCTCTAAAGTTGCCAAGTGGAGCTGCGATTACGCCGGGTGGTCGCGGTGCCAGAAATTCGCCCCGAACGCCACAGCCGTCTCAGCAGACGTATCAGGACTTGACGATATTTTTGACCAGTCGGCCGTCTTTCATGATGACCAAAAAGTTTTTGGCCGGGTCTTCAATGAGCTTGATGTCGGCGATCGGATCACCGTCCACCAGCAACAGGTCAGCCAGCGCACCCTCCTCGATCACGCCCAGTTTTCCGGGGTAAGGGCTGCGCAAACCCGACAATGCCAGCAATTCGGCGTTGTCGGCGGTTGCCATTTTCAGAATTTCGGCCGGTGTGTACCAGCGTGTCAGCTTGGACAGACGCTTGCCCTGATTGGCCGCTTGGGCGGCGTTGAACAGGATGTCGGTTCCCCAAGCGGTCTTGACCTTGTACTTCTTGGCGAGCCGGTACGCTGTGTCGGTGCCAACGGTCATTTCCAGCTGTTTGGCGCGGCTGGGTGAGCCATCCGGGTAGCGATTGCGTCTTCATCGTCCAAAAACGGCTGCAGGCTCCACCAAACGCCTTTTTCGGCCATCAATTTTGCGGTTTCGTCGTCCAGCAGTTGACCGTGATCGATACATTTGACACCCGCCTCGATTGCCTGCCGGACCGCGCGAACCGTGTAGGCATGCACCGAGACGTAAGTGCCCCAGTTTTCGGCCGCCTCGACACCGGCGCGCAACTCGGCCACGGTGAATTGGGTGACATCGAGCGGGTCGTAGCTCGACGCCACGCCCCCGCCGGCCATCAGCTTGATCTGCGAGGCGCCCAAAGCCAACTGCTCGCGCGAGCGCAAGCGCACCATGTCAGGACTGTCGGCGATGACCGCCGCGCCAGCGCGCTCGCTGAAGGTAAAGTCGCTCGGGCCCGCAGGCAAGTCGTTCGGCAGGCGAAAATCGCCATGGCCGCCGGTTTGCGAGATGAATGCACCGGCTGGCCAGATGCGCGGCCCACGCGCCAAGCCGAGATCGATGCCGCGCTTCAAGCCCAAAACAGGGCCACCAAGGTCGCGCACACTGGTAAATCCACGCATCAGCATGTCTTCAGCGGCTTTGACGGCGGCAACATTGAGAAAGCCGATGTCGCCAGTCAGCACAGCCAACTGCGGCAAGGTGGAGAACATGATGTGCGTATGCGCGTCGATCAGGCCGGGCATGAGGGTTTTTCCGCTGGCGTCGATCACCGTGGTTGACGGGGATGCCGGGATCGCGGTACGCGACACCTTGGCAATCTTGTTGCCCTCGATCAGCACATTCGTGGGTTCGGAGAGTCTGTCGGTCAGGCCGTCAAAAACTCGCGCGTTCACAAACAAGGTCTGCGCGAGCGCATGGCCCCCGAACCCAAGCAAAGTCAGAAAGATCAGTGCTGCAGCAGCAAAACGTGAAAAAGACAGTTTTTTCATGAAGGACTCGCCCGCTGTCGGGCCCGCTGTTGGCTGAGGCGCGAATGTAGCCGAGAACCCCGGATCGGGTGTTGAACCTTCGCACCATGGACTGACTTGCAGCTTCGATCACGGGAAGACCCGTAGTGTGGATAAGCGTTTGATAATCTAGAATTCCAACGCTCAAGAATCAAAATTATCCACAGAAGCACATCGCAAAATGACTGCGGGAATTCCCACCACACACCAAGCCACGCAAGACCAGAGTGGCGCAGATTTTTGGCAATCCTGCATCGATCAACTGGCGCAGGAACTTCCCGAGCAACAATTCCAGACTTGGATCAAACCGCTGTCGGCCCAGGTAGCCGACGACTTGTCCAAGGTCACGCTTTTTGTCGCCAACCGCTTCAAGATGGACTGGATTCGGGCCCAATACAGCCAGCGTCTGGCCCTGCTGATGGAGCGCTTGACCGGTCAGGCGGTTCAGATCGAGCTGGCTTTGGCACCGCGTGAAGCGGTGGTCCGCAAGTCCGAACCCAAAGTCGCAACAGCGGCCGCGCTGGCCGAGACATTGGCCGAAGCCGATCATTTTCGCCCGGCCGAACCGCTGAAAAGCCGCCTCAACACCGGCTTGACGTTCGACGCACTGGTCGAGGGCAGCGCTAACCGCATGGCCCGCGCAGCGGCCATGCACGTCGCCAGCATGCCGGGCCGGCTCTACAACCCGCTGTTCATTTATGGCGGCGTCGGCCTGGGCAAAACCCACCTGATGCACGCGGTGGGCAACCAGCTGATGGCCGACCACCCCAACGCCAAAGTGCTCTACATCCACGCCGAGCAGTTTGTCACCGACGTGGTCAAGGCCTACCAGCGCAAGGCTTTCGACGACTTCAAGGAGCGCTACCACTCGCTTGACCTGCTGCTGATCGACGACGTACAGTTTTTTGCCAACAAGGAACGCACCCAGGAGGAGTTCTTCAACGCCTTCGAGGCCTTGTTGGCCAAAAAGTCACACATCGTCATGACCAGCGACACCTACCCCAAGGGCCTGACCGACATTCACGAGCGCCTGGTGTCACGTTTTGACTCGGGCTTGACGGTGGCCATCGAGCCGCCCGAGCTCGAGATGCGCGTCGCCATCCTGATCAACAAGGCCAAGGCCGAGGGCATCGTGATGCCCGAAGAAGTGGCCTTCTTCGTCGCCAAGAACGTGCGCTCCAATGTGCGCGAGCTCGAAGGCGCCTTGCGCAAGATTCTGGCGTATTCGCGCTTCAACCAGAAGGAAATCTCCATTCTTCTGGCGCGCGAGGCGCTGCGCGACCTGCTGTCCATGCAGAACCGCCAGATCTCTGTGGAAAACATCCAGAAAACGGTGGCGGACTATTACAAGATCAAGATCGCCGACATGTATTCCAAGAAGCGCCCCGCCAGCATTGCCCGGCCGCGCCAGATCGCCATGTACCTGGCCAAGGAGCTGACGCAAAAAAGCCTGCCCGAAATTGGCGAAATGTTCGGCGGGCGCGACCACACCACGGTTTTGCACGCGGTGCGCAAGATTGGCGGCGAGCGTCAGCAAGTCACCGAGCTCAACCAGCAGCTTCACGTGCTCGAGCAGACGCTCAAAGGCTGACGCCAAAAGTCTGACATAAATGAGTGGGAAAATAGCCGCTTTATCAAAATCCGGGTTGGGCCAATGGTGGTCGAGCCTGATAGCCATTGAACCCAAGAGGATGACATGATTGTTTTAAAAGCCACCCAGGACAAGGTTTTGTCGGTTTTGCAGGCCGTCTCGGGCATTGTCGAACGTCGCCATACCCTGCCCATCCTGGCCAATGTGCTGATTCGCAAAACGGGCGACGCGCTGCAACTCACCACCAGTGACCTCGAAATCCAGATCCGCACGGTGGCCGAGTTGGGCGGCGATACCGGCGATTTCACCACCTCGGTGGGCGCGCGCAAGTTGATCGACATCCTGCGCACCATGCCCTCCGACCAGCTGGTGTCGCTCGAATCGAGCGCCGCCAAGCTCATCCTCAAGGGCGGCAAGAGCAAATTCACGCTGCAAACCCTGCCCGCAGAAGACTTTCCGCTGGTGCAGGAATCGGCCAACTTCGGCCCGGTGTTCAGCGTGCCGCAAAAAACGCTCAAGAGCCTGCTGGGCCAGGTCTCGTTTGCCATGGCCGTGCACGACATCCGCTACTACCTCAACGGCATTCTGTTCGTGGCAGAGGGCAAGCAGCTCAGCCTGGTCGCCACCGACGGCCACCGGCTGGCGTTTGCCAGCGCCACCCTGGACGTGGAGGTACCCAAGCAAGAGGTCATTTTGCCGCGCAAGACCGTGCTGGAACTGCAGCGCCTGCTGTCCGATGCCGAAGGCGCTATCGAGATGCAATTTGCCAACAACCAGGCCAGGTTCAGCTTCGACGGCATGGAATTCGTCAGCAAGCTGGTCGAGGGCAAGTTCCCCGATTACAACCGCGTGATTCCGCGCAACCACCACAACAGCATCACGCTGGGGCGCGCCGCCCTGCTGGCCACGCTGCAGCGCACCGCCATTCTGACCAGCGAAAAATTCAAGGGCGTACGCCTCAACATCGACCCCGGCACCCTGCGCGTGGCCGCCAACAACGCCGAGCAGGAAGAAGCGGTGGACGAACTCGACATCGACTACGCTGGCGACAGCATCGAAATCGGCTTCAACGTGACCTACCTGATCGATGCGCTCAGCAACATGTCGCAAGACATGGTGACGCTGCAACTCTCCGACGGCAACAGCTCGGCGCTGTTCACCATTCCCGACAACACCAACTTCAAGTATGTGGTGATGCCCATGCGCATCTGAACCGCAGCGCCTGCTGCCCTGTCCCCCTCATCCCCACTGACTCCGCCATGACCGAAGAAAACACGCCCGCCCAAACCTCTGAGAACGCCATCCACACGGGCGAAGGCACGGCTGACAGCTCCAACTTTCAGCCCGCCATCGACGCCCACCAAGCAGGCGCTTCAGAGGCTTACGGCGAAGGCTCGATCCAGATCCTCGAGGGTCTCGAAGCCGTGCGCAAGCGCCCCGGCATGTACATCGGCGACACCTCGGACGGCACCGGCCTGCACCACCTGGTGTTCGAGGTGGTGGACAACTCGATCGACGAGTCGCTGGCGGGGCATTGCGACGACATTCTGGTGACCATCCACACCGACAACTCGGTCAGCGTGGTCGACAACGGCCGCGGCATTCCCACGGGCGTCAAGATGGACGACAAGCACGAGCCCAAGCGCAGTGCATCTGAAATTGCCCTGACCGAGCTGCATGCCGGCGGCAAGTTCAACCAGAACAGCTACAAGGTGTCGGGCGGCCTGCACGGCGTGGGTGTGAGTTGCGTCAACGCCTTGAGCAAAATGTTGCGCCTGACGGTGCGCCGCGACGGTAAGGTCCATGTGCTCGAATTCAGCAAGGGCTTTGTGCAAAACCGCCTGATCGACACCGTGAATGGCGTCGAGGTGTCGCCGATGCGCGTCACCGGCGACACCGAGCGCCGCGGCACCGAGGTGCACTTTTTGCCCGATACCGACATCTTTCGCGAAAACAACGATTTCCATTACGAAGTGCTGGCCAAGCGCCTGCGCGAACTGAGCTTTTTGAACCACGGCGTGCGCATTCGCCTGAAAGACGAGCGCAGCGGCAAGGAAGACGATTTTTCCGGTGCCGATGGCGTGCGCGGCTTCGTGAACTTCATCAACAAGGGCAAGACGGTCCTCAACCCCAACATTTTCCACGCCATGGGCGACCGCCAGAGCGACCAGGACACCAACATCGGCGTCGAAGTGGCCATGCAGTGGAACAGCGGCTACAACGAGCAGGTGCTGTGCTTCACCAACAACATCCCGCAGCGCGACGGCGGCACCCACCTCACCGGCTTGCGCGCAGCCATGACGCGCGTCATCAACAAGTACATCGACGAAAGTGAAATCGCCAAGAAAGCCAAGGTCGAGGTGACTGGAGACGACATGCGCGAAGGCCTGACCTGCGTGCTCAGCGTCAAGGTGCCCGAGCCCAAGTTCAGCAGCCAGACCAAGGACAAGCTGGTGTCGAGCGAAGTGCGCGGCCCGGTCGAGGACATCGTGAGCAAACTGCTGTGGGACTACCTGCAGGAACGCCCGGCCGACGCCAAGATCATCGTCGGCAAGATCGTCGAAGCCGCGCGCGCCCGCGAAGCCGCGCGCAAGGCACGCGACATGACGCGGCGCAAGGGCGTGCTCGACGGCATGGGCTTGCCTGGCAAGCTGGCCGACTGCCAGGAAAAAGACCCGGCGCTGTGCGAGATCTACATCGTGGAAGGGGACTCCGCCGGTGGCTCGGCCAAGCAAGGGCGCGACCGCAAGTTCCAGGCGATTCTGCCGCTACGCGGCAAGATTCTGAACGTGGAAAAAGCGCGCTACGAAAAACTGCTCACCAGCAACGAAATCCTCACGCTCATCACCGCCCTGGGCACCGGCATCGGCAAGGCCGGTGGCAGCACCGGCAACGATGACTTCGACGTGTCCAAGCTGCGCTACCACCGCATCATCATCATGACCGATGCCGACGTTGACGGCGCGCACATCCGCACATTGCTGCTGACCTTCTTCTACCGCCAGATGCCCGAACTGGTGGAGCGCGGCCACGTCTACATCGCCCAGCCGCCGCTGTACAAGGTGAAGGCGGGCCGCGAAGAACTTTACCTGCAGGGCCAGACCGACCTCGACAACTTTTTGCTGCGCGTGGCGCTGGTCAACGCCACGGTGTACACGGGCGGTGCCAACAGCATCGCCTTGACCGGGGAAGAGCTCAAGGCGCTGGCCCGCAAGCACCAGCAGGCGCATGCGGTGATTGCCCGGCTGACGCACTTTCTGGACGTCTCCGCCCTGCGCGCCATTGCCGACGGCGCGGCCTTGAACCTCGACACCGTGGCCGACGCCGAGGCCTCGGCCATCGCGCTGCAAGCCAAATTGCCTGATGCCGAAGTGGCTGGCGAATTCGATGTCCGCTCCGACAAACCCATTCTGCGCATCAGCCGCCGCCTGCACGGCAACATCAAGAGCAGCGTGCTGACGCAAGACTTTGTCCATGGCGCTGACTACGCTGTTCTGCACGAGGCAGCGCAAACCCTGAAGGGCTTGCTCGGTGAAGGCGCCCGTGTCACGCGCGGTGAAGGCGAGCGCCAAAAGGAACAAAAGGTCAATGATTTCCGCGAAGCCATGGACTGGCTGGTTTCGCAGGCCGAGGGCAGCACTAGCCGCCAGCGCTACAAAGGCCTGGGCGAAATGAACCCCGAACAGTTGTGGGAAACCACCATGGATCCGGCGGTGCGCACACTGTTGCGTGTGCAGATCGACGATGCCATCGAGGCCGACAAGGTGTTCACCATGCTGATGGGCGACGAGGTCGAACCGCGCCGCGACTTCATCGAGACCAACGCGCTACAGGCGGGCAACATCGACACCTGATGATGCGCAGCGGCCCATGCCGCTCGACATCAGTGCAATCCTGCCATTATTCCCACAGACTTCGAGGCTCCTCACATGACCGAATCAGTTCAAAATCCGCCGGCAACCGTCAATCAACCCGCCGTCAGCGTCGCCGACATGGCCAACGCCATCCGCGCGCTGAGCATGGATGCGGTGCAGGCCGCCAACTCCGGCCATCCAGGCGCGCCCATGGGCATGGCCGACATGGCGGTGGCCTTGTGGGGCAGCAACCTCAAGCACAACCCGGCCAACCCCAAGTGGTTCGACCGCGACCGTTTTGTGCTCTCCAACGGCCACGGCTCCATGCTGCTGTATGCGGTGCTGCACCTGAGCGGCTACAAGCTGCCGATCAAGGAGTTGAAGAACTTCCGGCAACTGCACAGCAAGACGCCGGGTCACCCCGAAGTGGACGTGACCCCCGGCGTCGAAACTACCACCGGCCCGCTCGGCCAAGGCATCAGCAACGCGGTCGGCATGGCGCTGGCTGAAAAGCTGTTGGCCCAGGAATTCAACCGCGACGGCCTCGACGTGGTGAATCACCACACCTACGCCTTCATGGGCGACGGCTGCCTCATGGAAGGCATCAGCCACGAGGCTTGCGCACTGGCCGGGGCTTGGAAGCTCAACAAGTTGATCGCGCTGTACGACGACAACGGTATCTCGATCGACGGCCAGGTGACGCCTTGGTTCATCGACAACACGGCGCTGCGTTTTGTGGCCTACGGCTGGAACGTGCTCGGCCCGATCGACGGGCACGACGCCGCGCTGGTCGCCCAGACCATTGCCGAAGCCAGGCAATCTGCCGACAAGCCGACGCTGATCATTTGCAAGACCGCCATCGGCCAGGGCAGCCCCAACCGCGCCGGCACCGCCAAAGCCCACGGCGAGCCGCTCGGCGCGGAGGAAATCAAGCTGACGCGCGAAGCCATCGGCTGGCCGCATGCACCGTTCGTGATCCCCAAAGCCATCTATGCCGCCTGGGACGCCAAAGCCGCCGGCAGCGCGGCTGAAAAAGCCTGGAACGACAAGTTTGCCGCCTACAAGAAAGCCTATCCGGCGCTGGCCAAAGAACTGCTGCGCCGCATGAAGGGCGAGCTGCCCAGGAACTTTGCCCAGGTGGCCGTTGACACTGCCGTTGCGGCGCACACCAAGGCCGAGACCGTGGCAAGCCGCAAGGCGAGTCAGCTCGCGCTCGAAGCCTTCACCGCAGCGCTGCCCGAACTGCTCGGTGGCTCGGCCGACCTGACCGGCTCCAACCTCACCAACACCAAGAGCACGCCCAGCCTGCGCTTTGACAGCTTGAGCGGCGCGGGCAATGGCGGGCGCCACATCAGCTACGGCGTGCGCGAATTCGGCATGGCCGCCATCATGAACGGCGTGGCGCTGCACGGCGGCTTCATCCCCTACGGTGGCACCTTCCTGACATTTTCCGACTACAGCCGCAACGCGATCCGCATGGCCGCACTGATGAAGCTGCGGGTGGTGCATGTGTTCACCCACGACAGCATCGGCCTGGGCGAAGACGGCCCCACGCACCAGTCGATCGAGCACGCTGCCAGTCTGCGCCTGATTCCGAACCTCGACGTCTGGCGCCCCGGTGACACTGCCGAGACCGCCGTCGCCTGGGCGGTAGCGCTGCAAAACAGTACCGGGCCAACGGCCCTGCTGCTCAGTCGCCAGAACATCATCTACGCCCCCAAGGCGAGCCTGGGCGACATCAGTCGTGGCGCCTACGTGCTGGCCGAACCCACCGAGGTGGGTCTGAAGAGAAAGGCGCAGGCGGTCTTGATTGCCACCGGCTCCGAGGTGCCGCTGGCGCTGAAAGCGCAGGAGTTGCTGGCGCAGCGCAAAATTGCCGTGCGCGTGGTCTCCATGCCCAGTACCACGACCTTCGACCAGCAGGATGTGGCTTACAAGGATGCGGTTCTGCCCAAGGGCATGCCGCGCATCGCAGTGGAAATGGGTGCCAGCGATGGCTGGTGGAAGTACCGCTGCGCCGCTGTTGTGGGCATCGACCGCTTCGGCGAGTCCGCGCCAGCGCCGGTGCTGTTCAAGCACTTTGGCTTTACCCCGGAAAATGTGGCGGACACGGTGGAAGAAGTGCTGCGAAAATAGCCAGGTAAGTTTTTTTGTTTCAACTCAAGGAATCATCATGACCATCAAGATTGGTATCAACGGCTTTGGCCGTATCGGCCGCAACGTGTTGCGCTCGGCCATCCAGAATTTCAGCGACATCGAAGTCGTCGGTATCAACGATTTGCTGGAACCTGATTACCTCGCCTACATGCTGCAGTACGACAGCGTGCACGGCCGCTTCAAGGGCAGCGTGTCGGTCGAAGGCAACACGCTGATCGTCAACGGCAAGAAGATCCGCCTGACGCAAGAGCGCGATCCGGCCAACCTGAAATGGGGTGATGTGGGTGCCGACGTCGTCATTGAATCCACCGGCATCTTTCTGGACAAAGCAGGCGCGCAAAAGCACATCGACGCCGGCGCGAAAAAGGTCATCATGTCGGCCCCAAGCAAAGACGACACGCCGATGTTCGTGTTTGGTGTCAACAGCGCCAGCTACGCCGGCCAGGCCATCATCAGCAACGCGTCATGCACCACCAACTGCCTGGCCCCGCTGGCCAAGGTCATCCACGACAAGTTCGGCATCAAGCGCGGCCTGATGACCACCGTACACGCGGCGACTGCCACGCAAAAAACCGTGGACGGCCCGAGCAACAAGGACTGGCGCGGTGGCCGCGGCATCCTGGAAAACATCATTCCAAGCTCGACCGGCGCCGCCAAGGCCGTGGGCGTGGTGATTCCGGCGCTCAACAAGAAGCTCACAGGCATGAGTTTCCGCGTGCCGACCAGCGACGTGTCGGTGGTGGACCTGACATGTGAGCTCAACACCGCCGCCACGATGGCCGAAATCTGCGCTGAAATCAAAGCCCAATCCGAAGGCGCCCTCAAAGGCGTGCTGGGTTACACCGACCAGAAAGTGGTGGCCACCGACTTCCGTGGCGAAACCCGCACCAGCGTGTTCGACGCGGATGCGTCCATTGCGCTGGACGGCACCTTCGTCAAGCTGGTGTCCTGGTACGACAACGAATGGGGCTATTCCAACAAGTGCCTGGAAATGGTGCGCGTGGTCGCCAAGTAAGCCCAAAACGCTCCGAAACCAAAAAGGCGCCTGCGGGCGCTTTTTTTGTGTGCGCCGCGAGGAGCCTCGGAGACACTGCCATCTTGAGCCCACAATCCATGTGCTTGCCAGGTTGAACTCTACAATGAAAGCGTTTCAACACTGCTTTGCATGCGGCCGAACTGCTCATCAGAGTTGGCTTTCGCAGTTCGACCAGCGCAGCCGCTGCGTCTGCCATCTGACTATTCTTCGTGCAGTCGGCGCGGGCTGCTTGACCCATTCACGCCACCAGATTGACCATGACTTTACTGATGTTTGCAGGCGGCCTGATGGCACTGATTCTGGGCGCCGACCTGCTGGTGCGCGGCGCCTCGCGGCTGGCGCTGACGCTCGGCATATCGCCGCTGGTGGTGGGCCTGACCGTGGTTTCGTTTGGCACCAGCGCGCCCGAAATGGCCGTCGGCATCGGTGCCGTGCTGACGGGCAATGGCGATCTGGCGCTGGGCAACGCGGTGGGCAGTAATGTCTTCAACGTGCTCTTTATCCTGGGGCTGTCGGCCATGATCACGCCGCTCGTGGTCAACATCCAGTTGATCCGACAAGAGGTGCCGATCATGCTGGGGGCAAGCTTGCTGCTGGTTTTGCTGGCGCTCGACGGTCAGCTGGGTCTGTTGGACGGCATCATGATGCTGAGCCTGATGGTGGCATACACCGTTTTTCTGGTGTGGCAGTCACGCAGCCAGGGCCAGGCGGCACAGGATGAATATGCCGCCGAGTTCGCACCGGCCCGAGGAACCCACTGGCTGGATCGCATGGCCGTGCAAATGGCGTTGATCGCCGTGGGCCTGGGCTTGCTGGTGCTGGGTTCCGGCTGGCTGGTGCAGGCCTCGGTGGTGTTTGCCAAGGCGCTGGGCGTGAGCGACCTGATCATCGGCCTGACCATCGTCTCGGCCGGCACCTCAATGCCCGAGGTGGCTACCTCGATCATGGCGGCCATCAAGGGCGAACGTGACATTGCGGTCGGCAACGTGGTCGGCAGCAACACCTTCAACATCCTGGGCAGCCTTGGCATTGCCGGCGTGGTGTCTGGCGTGGTCGGCAGCCAGGGGCTGGTCGTTCCACCTGCCATGCTGAACTTCGACCTCTGGGTCATGACGGCGGTGGCACTGGCCTGCCTGCCGGTGTTCATGACCGGGCGCGAAATTGCCCGCTGGGAGGGTTGCCTGTTTTTTGCGTATTACCTGGCCTATGTGGGCTATCTGGTGCTGGCAGCGCAAAAACATGACGCGCTGGCGGCGTTTTCGAGCGCCATGTTGAGCTTTGTGCTGCCTCTGACCGTCATTACCCTGGTAGTGCTGGCCTTGCGCAAGCCGGCACCCGGCGATGCCAACAGCCCTTAAAATCCGGCACTTCCAAGGAGCGTTGCAGCAGGCCGCACGGCTTGTCAGGCTTGGATGACCCCAACGACGCTCACCTGATTCATTTTCCACAGGTGAGTTGAATGTCTGAAACCCTTGTTCCCCCGATGAAATTGTCCGGCCTGGAGCCGTTGACGATCGGCGTTGCGCCAACCTCTGACGCCGCGTCGGAAAGCGCTCCCACCGCGACCTTTGTCAACATCGGTGAGCGCACCAACGTGACCGGCTCCAAGGCGTTTGCGCGCATGATCCTGGCGGGCGACTTTGACGCGGCGCTGAGTGTGGCGCGCCAGCAGGTGGAAAACGGCGCGCAG